>ERZ1023492.79-NODE-79-length-38244-cov-7.139648_pt1 | contig 38244 bp, 33 predicted proteins | sample MGYA00380541_ERZ1023492 | MGnify/ENA primary metagenome ERZ1023492 (study PRJEB33173, sample SAMEA4830351) | metagenome | study: EMG produced TPA metagenomics assembly of the PRJEB25223 data set...
CTGATGCCAGTCGGTGTCTCGTTTAATGTCCACTGATTGCCTACTTTAGTTGCGATAACTTCTTTTGGATCGCCGTTTGGCGCAATATAGTGCACCGTCATTTTATCTGCATCACCTTGTGGTGTAACTGTTACACTCGCATTTGCTTCATCCGGTGTTATCACTGGCGCCATTGGCGTTGCTTCTTTCACCGGTACATTCGCTCTCGCTTCTGGACTTGCATCACTATTGCCATGTGTTTCACTCGTGCTTACTTCGCTGCCATTTTGAACGCCTTGGTAATTCACTGTCACTGCGCCATTCGTGTTATCGATACTTATTCCAGTCGGTGTCTCATTTAATGTCCATTGGTTGCCTACTTTAGTTGCGACAACTTCCTTCGCATCTCCATTTGGCGCAATGTAATGCACTGTCATCTTATCTGAATCACCTTGTGGTGTGACTGTTACACTTACATTCGCTTCGTCTGGTGAAATTGTTGGCGCCGCCGGCGTTGCTTCTTTCACCGGTACATTCGCTCTCGCTTCTGGACTTGCATCACTATTGCCATGACTCTCATTGGCTGTGACTTCACTTCCGTTTTGGATACCTTGATAGCTTACTGTCACTGCGCCACTTGTATTATCGATACTAATTCCTGTTGGTGTCTCGTTTAGTGTCCATTGATCGCCTGTCTTTGTTGCGATAACTTCTTTTGGATCGCCATTCTGTGCCACATAATGTACAGTCATCTTATCCGCATCACCTTGTGGTGTGACTGTTACACTCGCATCCGCTTCATCTGGTGTTATCACTGGCGCCGTTGGCGTTGCTTCTTTCACTGGCATATTTGCTCTCGCTTCTGGACTTGCATCACTGTTGCCATAACTCTCATTGGCTGTGACTTCACTTCCATTTTGAACGCCTTGGTAATTCACTGTTACTGCGCCACTTGTATTATCAATACTTATTCCAGTCGGTGTATCGTTTAGTGTCCATTGATCTCCTGTTTTTGTTGCGATTACTTCCTTCGCATCTCCATTCGGTGCCACATAATGCACGGTCATCTTATCTGCATCACCTTGTGGTGTAACTGTTACACTTGCATTTGCTTCATCTGGTGTTATCACTGGTTCTGGTGGTGTATTTTGTTTTAAAGGAACATTTTTTCTAACCTCATCACTTGGGTCACTATTACCACTTGTATCATATGCAGAAACTTCACTTCCGTTTTGTACACCTTGATAATTGACTGTCACAGAACCATTTGTATTATCAATACTAAAACCTGTTGGTGTGTCATTCAATCTCCATTGATTTCCTGCTTTAGTAGCAATAACTTCCTTAGTATCTCCATTTGGCGCAATATAGTGCACTGTCATCTTATCAGAATCTCCTTGTGGAGTAACCGTTAAACTTGCATTTGCTTCATTAGTAGTCATTACTGGTGTAGAAGGTGTAAGCCGTTTAAGTTTGATTTTTTCGTGTTCAATTTCTGTAGTAATTTGATTGATAAAATCTTGATTTTTTCTATCTGCCATTGGCACATTATTGTTAGCTTCATCTAAAATAGCTTTTGCTTCATCAAGTTTTAGTTTTAAATTATTAACTGAAACTGTTGTATAATCGGCTTCATTAATTGTATCCAAATATTGTTTCGTATCATTATATTTGTTTCTTAAGTCTTCTTTATACATTAATATCGCAACTTGTTGTTGCTCTACTTCATCTATACCTGATTTTTGTCTATCATTTCCTCGGAATGAAGCATCTGTTCTATAAGTTACATTTCCATCTAAATCTACAATACTTGGTTTAATAGCTGGAAAATCAACTGTATACGATATCGTCTTAGTGGTGCCAGCAGCTACTTTTCCTGCATTAAGCGTTAATAAACTTGTTGCCTCATTATAGTTTGTACTCGCGTTTGTTGCAGAAACAAATTTTGTTCCTTGAGGTAATGTTACTCGATAAATAGTTTCATTTGAGCTTGTATGACCTTTATTTTCAAGAATTACTGTAATCGTGCCACGTGCATAATTTGAAGTTGATGATTCACTCGTAAAATCGTATTTGACTTCAGTTACTCTAGATACAACATAAGCACCACTATTAACATTAACCCTACTAACAGCACCACCATACATGTAATTTGGATTATCTCCAAAACCATACGCACTACTTGTTTGGTTAGAAGTTAATGTGTATGAATTTGAAATTGGAATAAAAGATAGTCTAACTCTGTTAACATCACTCGGTATATTAATCATGAGATTAAGCTTTCCAGTTGGGTATTTACCCATACCATTTATTTGTTTATCAAATAATACTCGATTACCGTCTGGCGTTGTAATTTTGGCTTTTACACCAGGCCAAGCATTAATTGTTGCTAAAGCTGATGATATGAAATCTACGACTAATTCTGAATTAGGTGCAACATCAATATCTTGATAAATACCAGCTACTCTAGGGTCAGGTACACGTCTTTCAAATCCATCTGTAGTTCTTGCTAGCACGACACCATAAGGCGCAGAACTATCACTCATAAATGTTGGGTAGTTTCTAACTTTAGTAGTCATTACAATTGGAAATTCTTTATCTGGATCTGTAGATAAACTCGTCCATCCTATAACATCTTTAACAACCGTTAAACTTGTATTTTGATTGGGTAAATTCCCTCCAGAAACTTGATCAAAGTGTCCGTTAATCACACCTGTATTAGTTTCATTGTATTTTAATGGGTCATTGCTGTTTTGATTAGGTACAGCTCTAAAACTTGTACCGTTTGATTGTCGTACAACGTGAGAATGTTGATTATTTCTTGATGGTTCTGTATTTGTTGCTGGTATACCTTTATTGTCATTTTGTTCTTTTCTAATTTGAAATTCATTATTATTCTTTTTTCTTTTTAATTTAGATGCACTGTTAATAAAATTTCTGTAATAGTCATCAATTTCTGATTGAGTAGATTGATTTTGTAAAAATTTTTCAGCATTAGAAATATCATTGCTAAATTCTTTTATTGATTCATCTGTTTTATCATCTAAATTTATTTTTTTATACTGTTGAATTAATTGTTTTAATTGATCATTATTTCCACTTATTGATTGATTAGAAGTCACCTGTTTATGATCCATTTTTTGCGCTGCTTCATTGTTTGTATTATTTGGTGTTCCATTTGGTGTTTCATTTATTTTTTCGTTATTTTGATTAAGTTGTTTCTCATCTTGCTTATCTTCAATCACTTTACTATTTGTATAGTTAATTTCTATTTCATTAGGTTGATTGATTTCTGCTGCATTTGCCATATTGGAATGTCCAAATATTAAATACAAAGAAGCTACAGTAATACTTGTTACGCCATACCCTTTTAATTTTCTAATGGAAAAATAGTTTATTTTTTTATTTTCTTGGTTGTCTTTTCTAGGGTGTTTCAATTATGACTTCCTCCTCGTTATTTGATTGTCAAAAAGAATAAAGTATTAATTCAAGCTAACATATCGACTTCGAATTAAAACATTTATTTATAAAAATCACAATAAATAATATAACACTTAAGAAGTGGTGTCACAACTATTTTGTTCTATGTATTTTTTGCTATTTTATTTGAAAAAGTTGTTATTATTTATACTAACTAGCTTAAAAACGCATAATTTTCGATAAATAAAAAACTTTCTAGTGTAATATATCACTAGAAAGTTTTTATTATCTTTATGTCTAATTTATGAAGTTTTTATCAATTGCCCAATGCGATGGAGTGAACTTACATCATACCTGGCATGCCGCCACTCATTCCAGCTTGTTCTGATTGATCTTTTTCTGGAATAGTTGCTACTACTGCTTCTGTTGTTAAGAACATTGCTGCTACACTTGCTGCATGTTGTAATGCTGAACGTGTTACTTTGGTAGGGTCTACAATACCTTCTTCAAGCATATTAACCCATTCATTTGTTGCTGCATTGAAGCCAACGCCTGCATCTGCATTTTTAAGACGTTCTACAATAATGGAACCTTCTAAGCCAGCATTTTCTGCAATTTGTCTAACTGGTGCTTGCAATGCTTTTAGAACAATATTAACGCCTGTTTCAACATCGCCAGTTGCATCAATTTCGCTTACTTTTTTATAAATATTTACTAACGCTGTTCCACCACCAGCTACGATACCTTCTTCAACAGCTGCTCTAGTTGAGTTTAAAGCATCTTCAATACGTAATTTGCGTTCTTTTAATTCAGTTTCACTAGCAGCACCTACTTTGATTACTGCAACACCACCAGCTAATTTAGCAAGACGTTCTTGTAGTTTTTCTCTATCAAAGTCAGAATCAGTTTCTTCAATTTGTGCTTTGATTTGGTTAACTCTTGCATCGATATTATTTTCATCACCGTCTCCATCAACGACAGTCGTATTATCTTTAGTAACTTCAACTTTATTAGCGCTACCTAACATATCAATTGAAGCATCTTTTAATTCTAATCCTAAATCATCTGTAATGACTTGTGCACCTGTTAAGATTGCTAAGTCTTCTAACATTGCTTTACGACGATCTCCAAATCCTGGTGCTTTAACTGCTACTGCTGTAAATGTACCTCTCATACGGTTTAATACAATATTAGTTAATGCATCGCCTTCTACTTCATCAGCTACAATTAAAATTGGACGATTAGATTGAACAACTTGTTCTAATAAAGGTAAAATATCTTGGAAAGAAGAAATTTTCTTATCAGTAACTAAAATATATGGGCGTTCTAATTCCGCAATCATTTTATCTGAGTCAGTGACCATATATGGTGATTGGTAACCTCTATCAAACTGCATACCTTCTACAACTTCTAATTCAGTATTAAAACCACTAGATTCTTCTATAGTAATAACACCGTCATTGCCTACTTTTTCCATAGCTTCCGAAATATATTTACCAATTTCTTCATCTGCTGCAGAAATGGCACCTACTTGAGCAATTTCATTTTTATTTTCTACTTTTTGAGAAATCTCATGTAAAGCTTCAACCGCTACTTGAACTGCTTTATCAATACCTTGTCTTAAACCTACAGGGTTTGCACCACTAGTTACGTTTTTTAATCCTTCTTGAATCATTGCTTGTGCTAATACTGTTGCAGTTGTAGTACCATCACCAGCAATTTCATTCGTTTTGTTAGCTACTTCTTGAACTAATTTTGCGCCCATATTTTCATACGGATCTTCTAATTCAATTTCTTTTGCAATTGTAACACCATCATTTGTAATTAACGGCGCTGTATATTCTTTATCTAATACAACATTGCGTCCTTTTGGTCCAATTGTCACTTTCACGGCATTTGCCAATTTATCTACACCACGTAACATTGCTTGACGTGCGTCTTCTGAGAATTTTAAATCTTTAGCCATTATGTCTAACCTCCAGTATTGTCAATCTACTTACTTTTTATAATACGTTTATTTTATGCTTCAATAATTGCTAAAATGTCATCTTCATTTAATACGATGAATGTTTCATCGCCACGTTTAACTTCTGTTCCTGCATATTGTTGGAATACTATAGTATCCCCTTCTTTTACTTCAGGAGCAACTCTAGAACCATCGTCTAATAAGCGACCTTTTCCGACTGCTTTAACGATGCCTTCATTTGATTTTTCTTTAGCACTATCTGTTAATACGATACCACTTTTAGTTGTTTGTTCTTGTTCTTTTCTTTCAATAATCACACGATTTCCTAATGGTTTAAGCATGATTGTTCCTCCTTGTTGAGTACGAATTTTAGCACTTAAACTTTTAGAGTGCTAAACTACTTTTATAATAATCAAATTTGGTCAATATTTCAAGCAGGACGGCTTTGAATTTATTTTGTACATAATGATTATTTACGATAAAATAAACTATAAACAGAAAATCGGAGGTCCAATATGAAAAGATTTTGGGTGTCATTATTAACAGTATTAATTTATGCCTTAGCTCAATTTTTACCAGGCATGTTATTACGAAGTGGATTAATCCATCCAGAAAAAGGTATGGAAACAACTCAATTTATGATATATACACAAGTATCATTATTTATTATTGCTGCTATATTAATCATATTAATTAACTTATATATAAAAAATCCTACTCGATTGGAAGCAGGTCATAAAGAATCTAAACGATACATCATCAGTTGGGCATTACTTGGATTTTGTATCGTCATGGTATATCAAGTTATTGTAAGTTTAATTTATACATTAGTTTTAGGACAACAACAACAAAGTCCTAATACTGAGCGATTAATGGCTATAGCTAAACAAATGCCGGTCTTTATTATTTTAATTTCAGTAGTTGGTCCAATTTTAGAAGAATATGTATTTAGAAAAGTGCTTTTTGGCGAATTATATAATGCTATCAAAGGTAATCGTATCCTTGCGTTTCTAATAGCTTCCATTGTAAGCTCACTTCTTTTTGCATTAGCACATAATGATATTAAATTCTTACCTATGTATTTCGGTATGGGAATGTTGTTCTCATTAGCTTATGCATATACTAATAGAATCGCTATACCGATTGGCATTCACATGTTACAAAACGGTACCGTTGTCATTATGCAAGTCTTCGGTGGTGAAACACTTAAAAAAGTACAAGAACAAGCGAACTTTATCATCCAAATTATATTTAATTAAATATAAATTAATAGAGCCAGTCACTCATATGTACTGAATCCCAAAGTTGTACTTTGGTTTAGTATAATAAAGTGATTGGCTCTATTTTAATATTACTATTTTATTTTGCACCTTCATCATGCTTACGACGTTTTAAAAGAAATGCAATGATTACACCAATGAATATTGCAACAATACTTGTACCTAATGTCATTAATAATCGATTAGTTTTCTGCTCTTTTTGATAACTTTCTTTTTGTTGATTTGATGTACTTATTTTGTCATCGCTATGATTTTTGAAAGAACTTTTATCACTTGATTCTTTATCTTCAGGTTTCTTCAAATCAGGCATAGATCCTATATCACCAGTAATTAAAGCTAAGACTTGATCATCTAAATTTTTATAATATTTCTTTGAATCTAATGGATTAAAATACTGAAATCTAAAATAATTAGATGATTGTTGTAATGAATTTAAATATTGATTTCCACTAAAAGTTTCTTTTCTAAAAATATTATAAATATCCTTATCTGAAACAGCACCATTGGAGTTATCAAGTTGATGTATTTGATGAATCACAAATGGATTATATTTGTATGAACCTTCCGCTAATGAGTTAAATCTTCTTATTAAAGACTGTTGATTGGATGTATGCTCAAAGCCTTTTTGATTGTTTAAAATCGAATCCGGTCTTTGCCACATGAAACGATTGCTATCATAATTAGGTGTATTAGATTGTGACTGATAATGTGAATTTGATTTTCTCACAGGTCCTAAAACTTGATTTTGAGTATCGTATCGAGGCATTAATTGAACTGAATTATGATTAGAATTCTGATATTGACCATTTCTTATATTTTGGTTATTTGTATTTTGCCAATGATTGGGTCTTTGATAATTTGGCTGACCTTGATTCTTAGATCCTGGTCCATTAGTTTGATGATTCGAATTATCTATACCAGGGGATTGTGAATTTCCACCTTGAGATGTTTGTTGACCATGATTTGTTGGTGGTTGCTGGTTGCCTGGTTTAGGTTGTTGATGATTATTTTGTCCTGAACCAGGTTGTGTACTCGGTTTACCACCATTTGGTTTGTCTGTATTATTAGATCCATTGGGTTTGTCTTGTCCATTTTGGTTAGACCCAGGCTTGTCAGTATTGTTGTTTCCATTTTGGTTTGAATTAGAATCATCATTTTTTCCATTATCATTGTTGTCTTTATCATTTGGATTATCATCAGGTTTAGTACCCGGTTTATCTTGGTTTGAATTAGAATCTTGATTATTATCTGCCCCATCATTTTGGTTATCATTTGGCTTATCTTGGCCATCATCAGTCTGATCCTGACCATCTTGATTTCCAGGTTTATCATTATTATCAGAAGATCCACCGTTTGAATTAGAGTTATCGTTTGAATCGGAACCATCATCTTGTCCTGAATTTTGGTTATCATCTTTACTACCGTCTGAAGTATTATTACTATTATTTGGATTATTTTGATCTTGGTTAGATTGATTTGAATCATCTTGATTTGAATCAGAAGGTTGAGACGTATCCTTTTTATCATTAGTTGATGGTTCATTATTATTACTATCATTTGTTGTATTATCAGTTTTATTCTGATCATTGTTATTCCGATTTGAATCACTTGTTTGAGTTGTATCTGATTGAGGTGGCTTATTTGAATTATCAGCAGCAAAAACTGACGGATTTAGAAATGATGTACTTAATATTAATGCAAATCCAGGTACCATTAATTTATGTTTTAACTTTTTCTGCATCAAAAGTCACCTCCTATTATTATTTCTCTACTAAACCAAGTATATATAAAGTAATCAAAGAATGCATTGATATATGTTTATTGATAAAAAATATTAATATTTTTGAAATTTTCCAGTAATTATTAGTTTACTTTGCCGAGTATAATATTTATACTTAAGGTATAAATAGTTCTTAACTATAACAAAGGAGATTGATTATGGGTTTATTTAATAAAAAGAACAATGACGTTTCATTTAATGACGCTATGGAGCAAAGACGCACAATATACAATTTAGAAAGTACTATTTCAATTGACGATTCAGAGTTAGAAGAGTTAATTGCACATGCAGTTAAACATGTACCTTCAGCATTCAATTCTCAATCTACTCGTATCGTTTTATTATTAAATGATAAAAATGAAAAATTCTGGGAAAACACGAAAGCTATTTTAAAAGAAACAATGGGTCCAGACCGTGATTTTGAACCTACACGTCAAAAAATTGATAACTTCAAACATTCATACGGAACGATTCTTTACTATGAAGATCAAGATGTTATTACAGGATTACAAGAAAAAATGCCAAACTTCTATGACAATTTTGAAATTTGGTCTAATCAAACAAATGCTATGCATCAATATGCGATTTGGACTGCATTAGCAACTAAGGGTATTGGTGCTTCATTACAACATTATAATCCAATCGTTGACGAAGCAACTGCAAATGAATTTGGCATTCCTAAAACATGGAAATTAGTAGCTCAAATGCCATTTGGTAATGTACGTGAGCAAGCTGGCGAGAAAGATATTAAACCAGTTGAACCACGCTTCCTTATTAAAAAATAATTAAATCATTTAAATTTTAAGTGGGTGTATATTTCGTACAGAAATTACCCCACTTTTTTGCTATCTAGATTTAATTTTAGTATCTTATAATTAACCATTTAAGAGGAGTGATATATATGAAAGTTCAACTATTTCAAATATATATCGAATATGGACAATCTGAGAAAAATATGGCAAAAATTGAACAATGGTTTCAAGATAAATTAGAGAGCGACACAGATGTTGTAGTTATCCCTGAAATGTGGAACAACGGCTACGCATTAGAGAAATTAAATGATTTAGCAGATGAAAACTTAAACAATAGTTTGCCATTTATTAAGAATCTAGCTCAAAGGTATCATGTTGATATTGTTGCAGGCTCTGTATCAAATAAAGTTGATCAAAATATTTATAATACAGCCTTTACAGTTTCATCTAATGGTAAATGTATTAATCATTATAATAAAATACATTTAGTTCCAATGTTAAGAGAACCTGATTTTATGTCGCCAGGTGTGAAAGTTCCCGAACCTTTTGCTTTGTCTGATGGGACTTTGGCTACTCAAATTATTTGCTATGACCTAAGATTTCCAGAATTACTACGATATCCCGCTCGTAGCGGCGCAAAAGTAGCTTTTTATGTTGCACAGTGGCCAACAGTAAGATTAAATCATTGGCTCGCTTTACTAAAAGCACGCGCAATTGAAAATGACATGTTCATTATCGGTACAAATAGTTGTGGCAATGATGGAGAAACAGATTATGCTGGGCATTCTATTGTTATCAATCCTAATGGTGAAATCATTGGAAGTTTAGAAAGTAAAGAAGATATTCTAAGTGTAAATATAGATATTAACGAAGTAACAAAGCAACGCCAATCAATTCCAGTATTTGATAACCTTAAACTTGATTTATATAAGTAATACATGAATTATTCCCACTCGATGATACTCATTGAGTGGTTTTTTGTCATCTATATGAATAAGCCGTGAGCTTGGGAGGGGCTCACGGCTTTTGATAACTTATTATTAAGGGAATGTTTTTACAGTTATTTTTTCAATCTATTTTTTGGGGATGTTATTAATTATGAAAAAATTTTAGTGAATTTATCTCTTTTTATAATGATAAATTGAATGTTGTTTTACGATAGCTTACATGTTAGAAAAATACCTAATTAAAGGTAGCTAAGAATAATACGTAACACTGAGTCCAAGGAAAACTACAGTCATATTAGTAAATGTTTGGTCACCTACTAATGTTGCAAGTTATTAAGTTGGGATGGCTTAATAACTCACCTTTTATACGAAGAAAACAAAGTTACAATGAATTTCTACTATTATTTAGTGAATTTTTTTACTGTATCTAAAATCCATTTTACAAAATCACCAATTGTTGAAATGATATCTGCAGTCATTGAAATCACTCCTTCCATTTGAATTATTGTAAACCCTAAATACTCATCTTAACTAACTAGAAAAAATTATTTTTGGAATTTTTTCACAGTGTTAATGATTAATTTTACTAAATCACCGATTGTTGAAATGATATCTGCTGCCATTGAAATCACTCCTTCCTTCAAGTAATGGAACTAGAATTACTTTGAAAAATAATTCTAATAAGTAGATTAAGCAAATTTTCAACTCTATTTCCATCACATCTCTGTGATATGAGTCTATTAAAACATGGTTATAACCCTTTGACTTAAAAAATTCCTAACTTGCAATATTTTATACTAAACTGTAAGCCTTTTTATGATAAAATACTTTTTAGAAAGTACATTATACAGTTAAGTATTTATTTTTGACAGTTAGGCATAAAATCCAAAATAAGTTGCGCAAAATTGTATAATGATACTTAAGGAGAGTAGTGAACAAGTGAAAATAATAGATAAAAAAATTGATCAATTTGCCAACTACTTACAACGTAGAAATAACTTGGATCGCATACAATTTCTAAAAGTTCGTTTAGGTATGCAAGTTGTAGTAAGTAATATAGCGAAATTTATAGTAACTTATGGGTTAGCGATAATATTTCATATTTTCTGGTATACGTTAACTGCACATCTTGCTTATGTTCTTATTCGTTTTTTTGCACATGGTGCACATGCAAAATCTTCACTATTATGTCATATACAAAATATTATTTTATTTATCATCATACCATGGTTAATAGTTGCATTTAAAATTAACTTCATAATATTTTTAATCATTTCAATATTTGGCTTAATATTTGTTTGGCTTTACGCACCAGCAGAAACGAAGAAACAACCTATACCTAAGCGTCTGATTAAGAGAAAGCATGTACTCTCCATCATTTTTTATATTTTATTAGTGATTTTAAGTATTATTATAGTAATGCCTTATTCTATCTTGATTTTGTATGGTATTACTTTATCAGCAATAAACTTATTACCCATTTTTATATCCAAGGAGGAGTAACATTATGGAATTCTTATTTAACTTCGTATTAAATATCTTCACTAAAATTTTTGAAACAATCGGCTTAGTTGCTGGTGCAAATCCATGCGTAATGTATTATGATGAACCAGAAGTACCTGAAGAATTAAGCAAAATCTATGAGTAAAAGTATATTTTGGAAAGTGTGTAAGTTATGGATCCATTAAATTTCTTACCTTTTGCAAGCATTCAGACAGCTTTATTAATATTTTTAACAAAAACTATTGTAAATCTTAAATTTTATTTAAAGGATTATTTATTCTCACTAGGATTAATAATCCTTTCTACTTTAATGTATTACTTTTTAGGAAATAGTTTCTTATTATTTTTAGTAGCTTTACTAATCATATTTTTCTACAGAAAAATAAAACTTTATTCAATTATCGTTGTATTAATTAGTAATTTGATAATGTATTTGACAAATTTTATTTCTGTTATTTTTTACCTAACTGCTAAGAATACCATTGAAAATAATATAATAGTATTCATTTCCTATTTTATAGTATTTATAACTTTAGCTATTATTTTAGGTTACTTTATCAAATTTTTATTTACTAAATTAAAAGAATCTTACCTATCAATTAATACTACTTATATTACAGTAATAGTTCTTGTATTAGCTATTTCTTTTATGTTCTTTTACATAATTTCTCAAACAGATATGAGCGCACCAAATAGTTTGAGATTATATGCTATTATTTTTGTTGGTTTAATTATCTTTTTAAGCATCATCATTTTCATTCTTTCAATGTTCACTTTACGTGAAATGCGTTATAAACGTAATCTTCAAGAGATTGAAACGTATTATGAATATACTTTGAAAATTGAATCTATTAATAATGAAATGCGTAAGTTTCGACATGACTATGTCAACATTCTTTCTACGATGTCTGAATTTATTCGTGAAGATGATATGACAGGCTTACGTCAGTATTTCAATGAACAAATTGTACCGATGAAAGATAACTTAGAAACACGTTCACTTAAACTTAATGGTATTGAGAAGCTCAAAGTTCGTGAAATCAAAGGTCTTATTACAACGAAGATCCTTCAAGCTCAAGAAAAAGAAATCGCGATTAGTATTGAAGTACCTGATGTTATTGAACGCATTGATATGAATACCATAGAATTAAGCCGTATGATTGGTATTACATTGGATAATGCGATTGAAGCATCAGAATCATTAGAAGATGCTCTTATTCGTATCGCCTTTTTCAAAGAAGATGAATCAGTAACGCTTATTATCATGAATAAATGTAAAGATAACATTCCTCGTGTGCATGAATTATTTGAAGAAGGTTTTTCTACAAAAGGTGATAATCGAGGTTTAGGTTTATCTACACTTAAAGAAATCACTGATAATAATGATAATGTATTATTAGATACAGTCATTGAAAATGGCTTTTTTATTCAAAAAATAGAAATAATCGATAAAGAATCATAAGGATGTGAAATCATGAAAATATTCATTTGCGAAGATGATCCAAAACAACGAGAAAATATGGCTTCAATTATTAAAAATTATATTATGATTGAGGAAAAGCCTATGGAGCTTGCTCTCGCAACTGATGATCCTTATGAAGTGCTTGAGCAATCCAAAAATATGAACGACATCGGTTGTTATTTCTTAGATATTCAACTTGAAGCTGATATTAATGGCATTAAATTAGGTAGTGAAATTCGAAAACATGATCCCGTAGGTAATATCATTTTTGTAACAAGTCATAGTGAATTAACATATCTCACTTTCGTTTATAAAGTGGCTGCAATGGATTTTATATTCAAAGATGATCCTGCAGAACTGAAAACACGTATTATCGATTGTTTAGAAACAGCTCACACAAGACTCAAATTATTATCTAAAGAAAGTAATGTAGAAACAATTGAGTTAAAGCGTGGTAGTAATTCAGTTTATGTACAATATGACGATATTATGTTTTTCGAATCATCTAGTAAATCACACCGATTAATTGCACATTTAGATAATAGACAAATCGAATTTTATGGTAATCTTAAAGAATTAAGTCAATTAGATGATCGTTTCTTTAGATGCCATAATAGCTTTGTGATTAATAGGAGAAATATTGAGTCCATTGATTCTAAAGAACGCATTGTCTATTTTAAAAATAAAGAGCACTGTTATGCATCAGTTCGTAATGTCAAAAAGATATAATTCCATTAATAATATAAATAATCAACCATCCGTCATCGTAAAACGGATGGTTGTTTTATTATGCGTTATCAATTTCTTCTAATGTAGGAATACTTTCAATAGCCCCATATTTTGTTGTAACTTTTGCTGCAACAAGATTACTAAATTGCAAGATTGATTCACCCTGTTGTTTAAATAGTGACTCTATAGCCACATCTTGTTGTGTTAACATTTGACTTATTACGGCACCTATAAAAGCATCTCCAGCACCAGTAGTATCGATAGCTTTGACTTTAAAGCCTTTATGATGTTTAACGGTACCATCTTTCAAATATATTGAGGCGCCCTTATCCCCTTGAGTATAAATTACCGCTTCAACATTGCCTACAAATAGTGATTCAATTGCTTTAGATTCATCTTGCTCTCTCGTAATAAATTCAATTTCTTCATCTGAGACTTTAATGACATGTGCTTTAGGTATAAATGTCAATATAGCGTTACGACAATCCTCTTCATTATCCCATAAAGGTAAGCGAACATTAGGATCAAAAACAATGGTTCCTTGTTGTTGATTAAATTTCTCGACCAATGCTAAATGTGCTTGTTTCATTGGGCTATCTACTAAATCAACCGAACAGAAATGTAAAACATCACCCTTACTTACGTCTATATTTTCAATATTTTGAGCTTCATATAACATATCTGCGGATGGTTTCCGATAAAATGAAAAGTCTCTTTGCCCGTCTGCCTTTAAACTCACAAATGCAAGTGCTGTATTCGCTTCATCTGTTCTCTTAATATAATCTGTACCAACACCAATATGATGCAGTGTCTCAACGATAATATCTCCAAACGCATCATTGCCGAGTTGCGTAATCATTTCAGCATGTGCACCTAATTTTTGAACTGTACAAGCAACGTTACAAGGTGCACCTCCTACTTGACGAGAAAATTGTTCAACGTCTTTTAGTGCAGTATCAGTTACTGTTGGCATAAAATCTATTAACGCTTCACCTATTGCGAATAAACGTCTCATGAAAGATCACCTTTCAAATTATATTTTGTAAATTGTAAATAGACTTGTCCTGATTCAGTCGAAGTCTTAATACCTGTTGCTTCCTCTGAAGGGAAAATTCTTGATGTTAAGACACGTTCACCATCATTACAGAAAATTTCTATACTAGAAGTATCTACAAAGATTCGTAACTGTGTTAATGTTGAGTCTAATTTTGTACTACGTGTAGTACCTTCCACATTACCTGGTAATACACCGCTATCAGTTCGATCAAGTGTCACTTTATTGTCTTGTTTATTATAAGAAATCATTGTCGATTGATGTCTTGATGTTCTTAACTCAAAATATATTTCAGAGGCATCATTTTCCAAAATATCAATGATCAATTCGTACTGTTTACCTTCATAAGGATGTAACTTCGTTGTAAATTTATTAGCGTAACCTAAAGCTGTTTCTTTGTTATATCTTAATTTTTCTATGCTTTGAATAGGTCTTTGTTTCAACTTACCATTTTCAATATTTAATACTCTTGGAATAGTTAAACAATGCGCCCAACCTTCTTCATCTGTAGGATATGTTGTTTCTGGTAATCCCATCCAACCAATTAAGATACGTTGACCATTTTTATCAACAAATGTTTGTGGTGCATAAAAATCAAAACCTCTGTCCAATTCTAAAAATGATTGATGATCAAATTCTAACGTATCTAGATTTAAATCACCCATAATATAGCCAGATTGATAAATATTACGATACTTATCTTCATCACTATCAAGACCTTGTGGGCAGAACATAATGACATCATGGCCATCTAGTTCAAAATAATCAGGACACTCCCACATATAACCAAACTGATTTAATGATGTTTTAATTTCTCCTTGGAAATGCCAATTCACTATATCTTTCGAGCGATATAATAACAATCTACCAAATTCATCTATAGTTTGCGCACCCAAAATCGCATAAAATTCATCCTCAACTTGAAATACTTTTGGATCTCTAAAATGACTTGTATAGCCTTCCGGTTGTTGACTAATAACAGGTTTAGGAAATTTCTCTACTGATCCGTCAGCTTTCATTCTAGCAATCATTTGTGATGAATGTCTTTGCCATGCGTGGTCACGGTGATTCCCAGTGTACATATAATATAAATGGCCCTGATATTCAAAAGCACTTCCGCTATAAACGCCATGACTATCGAATTTAGTATCTGGACTTAGTATCACACCTTGTGGTTCGAAATGAACCAAATCGTCACTTGTATAATTAAACCAATACTTTAAACCATGTACGGCACCTAAAGGGAACCATTGATGTGAGACATAATATTTTCCATTAAAATAAATTAAACCATTGGGATCATTTAATAAACCCGTTTCTGGTTGAATATGAAAAGTTTGTCTATACGGAGATAGTTGTACTTGTTGTTTTAAATTTAATAATTTATCGCTATCTGCATCTTCAATGCGTTGATAACGTTCTTCTTTTGTCCATTCAGTCATTCATATCCCCCTATTTTTATAGTAATCTTTTAAGTTTATGGAGTTAAGTTTATAAATAATAAAGAACCACTTAAACATGTCATTTTGTTCAATTATAAATATTAAACAAAACTTGAAATTAAATGCTAAGTCATACGCGTTTCTATAAATGTATGTCTTTATCATTGTTTTCCCCAACTTGCATTATCTTTAGAATTTCTTGTCGAAATCCTATTTACTTGAGTCATTTGACCCGATAAGAATGATGTATCTATTTTATCATTTCTACTGGTATCGGTTCCATATAAATTGAAGATATTCTCTATAATTTAACTGGTATCACAATAGTTTCTTCAATAGCTTCACCCTTTATCAACTGTCTAACTTCTAGCATGGCACGTTGTCCCGCTTCAAAATAATTAAACTGTATCGTACGAATAATTGGTGAAACAATTTGCGTCATAGGGTCGCCACCAAAACCATGAATCATTGTTGGTTTTAATAATTGATCTGAATTAAAACTATATTTATGAATAGCCAACGCAATTGCATCGGTCGCACCTATAATGACATCAGCTTCATTGATTTTTGATAACGTTTGCTCAATGTCTTGTAATGCTTCTTCATATTTAAAAGAGGTTTCAAATATATCTGGTTTAATTTGATACTTTGATAAGCCCTCGACTAATCCACTTTTTCTATGCACACCCACCGCAATATCTTTCTCAGTTACACTAAAAAATACAACACGTCGTGGTCGTCTTTGACCTATCCATTCGCCCACTGTTAATCCTGCTTGATAATCATCATGCGTAATACTATGTAAACCAGGGTATTCTTGTCCAACAATAATGACAGGTACGTTAGCTTTATCAATCACTTCCAAGTGTTTATCAGTAATATCGGTTGCCATTAAAATAATTGCATCCACTTTACTACGAGATAACGTTTCAATTGCTTCTATTTCCGCATCCAAATGTAAACCGGTATAGTTGAGCAGTAATTGATAGTTATGTTGTTGGCATTGATCTACGATGCCCTTCACTGTTTCATCAACAGCATAAGAGTTCATCCTTGGAATAATCGCACCTATGATACGTGTTTGAGTCGCTCTTAGGCTTTGTGCAAATTGATTCGGTTGGTAGTCATGCTCATTAATAATTCTGCTTAATTTTATACGCGTCTTTTGACTTACAGATCCATTATTTAAATACCTAGAAACTGTACTTTTTGATACTCCTGCTAATTTTGCGATATCCGATATATTTTTCATAAAAGTTACTCACCCATCATATTTTGGAAAACTTATATTTATTCTATCACACATGTAATCGCTTTAAATACTATTTTCTAGTTCTATGAAATGAAAAAGAGCACCCTATGTAGGATGCTCTGTCTATATTTTCACTACTTTACGCTTTTTGAACAGTAATTGTCCAAGATGCATCACCGAGTTGTTCATAATTAGTAACAGGGTAACCATTTTCTGCCGCCCAATTAGGGATTGCCTCAGTCGCCTGCGTGCAATCAAAGTCAATTTTTAATTCATCACCAGAATCTAATTCAGTCATTTTCTTTTGAGCTTCTATTAATGGGAAAGGACAAACCATCCCAACTGTGCCTAATTCATATACCATTATAAATCCTCCTTATGTCGTTTGTGTTTGTTGTTTAACTGTTGTTTGTTGATTTTTAGTCGATTGTTGTAATTGTTTCATAGGTTTAATAAAAATAAAATAACTCATAAACCATACACCTAGAATCATTGAACCTAAGCCAATCCAGCCTTGCCAGCTCATTGTTGCCGTTTCAACTAAACCATTACCGATTGAGCAACCACCTGCAACAGAGGCTCCAAAGCCCATTAAAATACCACCAATTGCACTATTTCTTATTGTTTTCTTATCTGGTAAACGCCATTTGAATTCTTTTGAACCTTTAGCAGCAATATAAGAACCAAGGAATATACCTACAACTAAAAATGCACCCCAATCTATGAGTTTTGTATTTCCAGTAATTAAGAAATTAACAATATTGGCTGAAGGCGTCGTAATTCCTAATCCATAATCTCTACCTGTAGAACTACTCATTGGCCAAGCTAGTAATGCGATTAATCCTACTGCAATGGCTGCTAGAAATGGATGATACCTTCTTTCAAATAAATAATGTCTTAAACCTGAATACTTCTGTTTTAATTTAGGAACGGCTACTTTAGGTTTTCTAAGTGTTTTAGTCACTAATATTAAAGTAATAATCGTTGTAAGAATGACTAAAATCCAATTTGGAATATGCAATGTATCTGCCATACTTGCATTTACATTTGTGGGTTGGTTAATTACTTTTAGAACTGGCGATAAAATACCTGACTTAGTCATAGCACTTGTTAATGCATATAATATAAGTGCAACCCAACTACCTATTAAACCTTCTCCCGCTCTATAATATGTTCCAGTAGCACAACCTCCTGCTAATACGATACCTATGCCAAAGACAAAAGAACCGATAACTGTACCAACAATTGGAAATGTATGTGCTGGAACATTAACTAAGCCTAAACTTGTTAAAATTAATAAACCAATACTTTGAACTGTAATCGCAACAAGCAAGGCATAGAACATTTTATTACTTTTTTGTACATACATATCTCTAAAACCGCCTGCTAAACAAAAGCGAGTTCGTTGCATAACGAATCCTAATAGTACACCGACAATCAAACCGCTTATAATCATCCAAATCACATTATCACCCTTTTCCGATATAAATACTAAGTTATTTTACAGGATAAAGTGTTATATTTCAAGTTCACTATCTAAATTATTTCTCCCACTGTATATCTTTATTGAATGTAGCTTTTACTTTAATAAAAAAATAGCACACCTCGATCAGATGCACTATTAATTATCGCTATTTTAAAGCGCTTGTATTTCGTCTATATGATGAACTAACATTTGTAAGTCATTTGCTTTAAATTGACTGAATTTATACCAAGTCTGTTTATAATAAATAAATAATTTATGACCTAATAATCCCTTACGTACTTGGTAACGAATTATTTTTTTAACATCAATATCTAAATTTAAAGGATTATGATTTGTATAATAAGACTTGAAAACTAATGTATGATTTTGCAACTCCAATTGGCCAGGAATGTATATCAATGTAGGTAAATGTGCTTTATACATACAACCTACTTGAATCAAAATTTTACCATTCATAAAGCGTCCTCCTAATGATCAATACGCTATTTCATTGATTCATCATAATTTCTCATAAAGAAAAGTAAGGACTGTAATTCAATACCTAAATCAATATGATGTACTTGTACATCAGTTGGCGTAGTCACTCTTGCTGGCGTAAAATTCATTATACCTTTAATACCGGATTCAACAAGCTCGTCTGTCACACTTTGCGCAACATGTTCAGGAGTAGTGAGAATAACTACATCAATATCTTGATTTGATAGCGTTTGTTTTAAAGTCTTACTATCTTTAACAACTACACGACCTACTTGTTCACCGATGACATCTTGATTCACATCAAATGCTTCAGTAATTGTCATTTCATCGTGAATTGAGAAGTTATATGTCAATAATGCTCGACCTAAGTTACCCACACCAACAATTGCAATTTTAATATCATTGCTACCACTAATTTCAGATTTAAAAAATTCAATTAAACTATCTATATTATAGCCATATCCTTTTTTACCTAATTCGCCAAAATATGAAAAATCTCTACGAATCGTAGCTGAATCTATTTGTAATGCTTCGCTAATAGCTTTAGAATTAACACGGTCAATACCTTTAGTTTTTAGATTACTCACAAATCTATAATATAACGGTAAACGTTTTAAAGTTGCTCGAGGAATTTTAACGTTACTTGCCATTTTATTTGTCTCCCTTCGACGCTAAACGGTTTCAATTTTAATTAATTTTATGTATATATATGTTTGCAACAATAAAAATCCAAATAATTGTTTACAATGAATACTTGCTAATTATACATTAATAAAATTTAAAAATAAATATCCTAGTTTCAAGACACAGCTTAATACTGTAAAATAAATATTAATATGATAAATAAAAATTTAAACATATCAAACTATATGTATAGTTTATAATGATATCGCATATTTAGAAAGGTGAAGTCGGATGATACTTTTACAACTTAATGACATCTCTAAATCGTTCGATGGTGAAGATATCTTTACTAACGTTGATTTTGAAGTGAAAACAGGCGAACGTATAGGCGTTGTTGGACGAAATGGTGCCGGTAAATCAACACTAATGAAAATCATTGCTGGCGTTGAAGATTATGATAGTGGTCATATTTCAAAGATTAAAAATCTTAAAATGGGCTATTTAACACAACAAATGACGCTGGACTCAAACGCCACTGTATTTGAAGAAATGTCAAAACCATTTGAACATATCAAAAATATGGAACTATTAATCAAACAAGAAACAGATTGGTTAGCTGCTCATGCAGATGAGTATGAAACCCCAACTTATCAAGCACACATGGAAAAATATGAATCTTTATCAAATCAATTTGAGCAACTAGAAGGTTATCAATATGATAGTAAAATTAAAACCGTTCTTCATGGGTTGAATTTTAATGAAGATGACTTTAATAAACCTATTAATGACTTTAGTGGTGGTCAAAAAACAAGATTATCACTTGCACAAATGTTATTAAATGAACCAGATTTATTATTACTTGATGAACCTACCAACCATCTAGATTTAGAAACCACAAAATGGTTAGAGGATTATTTACGCTACTTTAAAGGCGCAATTGTCATTATCAGTCACGATAGATATTTCTTAGACAAAATCGTTACACAAGTTTATGACGTCGCTTTAGGTAGCGTCAAACGATATATTGGTAATTATGAAAAATTTATTCAACAACGTGATAAATATTATGAAAAACGTATGCAAGAATATGAAAAACAACAAGAAGAAATTAAAAGATTAGAAACATTTGTAGAAAAAAATATTACAAGAGCTTCAACAAGTGGCATGGCAAAAAGTCGTCGTAAAACGTTAGAAAAAATACAACGTATAGATAAACCTATGATTGATGCAAGAAGTGCCAATATTCAATTTGGATTTGATAGAAATACCGGAAATGACGTCATGCATATCAAACAATTAGAAATTGGTTATGATGATACCCCTATTACTAAACCTATTAATATGGAAGTATCCAAAGGTGATCACATCGCAATTATTGGGCCAAATGGTGTCGGTAAAACCACTCTAATTAAGACCATTGCTCAAAGACAACATCAACTCGGTGGCGAAGTCACATTTGGTGCTAATTTGAAAATAGGTTACTATGATCAAAAACAAGCTGAATTTAAATCAAATAAAACCATTTTAGATTATGTGTGGGACCAGTATCCAAATATGAACGAAAAAGATATTCGAGCAGTATTAGGACGCTTTTTATTCGTACAAGATGATGTCAAAAAAATCATCAATGATTTATCAGGTGGCGAAAAAGCAAGACTACAACTAGCCTTATTAATGTTACAACGTGATAATGTACTTATTTTAGATGAGCCTACCAATCACCTCGACATAGATTCGAAAGAAATGTTAGAACAAGCTTTAGAGCATTTTGCAGGTACTATAATATTTGTATCCCATGATAGATATTTCATCAATCAATTAGCCAATAAAGTATTTGACTTAGATCATGATGGTGGCAAAATGTATCTTGGTGATTACCAATATTATATTGAAAAAACAGAAGAAGCTGCTGCCCTAAAAGCTAAGGCAGAAAGTAAAATTGAGTCTACAAATAACTCAAATATAAATCAGACATCAACATCATCATATGAAAATCAAAAACAACGTCGTCGCGAACAACGCAAAATAGAACGTGAAATCGAACAACGTGAAGCTATCATCGAATCCTGTGAAGCAAAGATTGAAGACATTGATTATCAACTAACACAACCTGACGTTTATAGCGACCCTATTAAATCCAATGAATTAGCGGAATTAAAATCAAACACCGAACAAGAATTAGAACAAGCAATGATTGAATGGGAAGAATTACAAGAAAAATTATAAATAACCATTATTTTGCCAGACATTAAAAAGTAGATTTTCTACTTTTTAGTGTCTTTTTTCTAATGTTTTATTGATTATTATTAACAATGATTTTTGCCTATATGAAAGCTATCCACAGAGTTATCCTAGTTATCCACAAGTAATATGTAACCAATTTTTAAAGTTATTCAGATAAAAATATACTATATCCACAAAAATCAACACCACTTATCCACAACTTGTGCACTTATTGTTGATAAGTACGCATGTTCCCTATTGACATAACTTCTAACTTCTCATTATTGTCATTGATTGTTTCACATTAAGTGATATGAAATAATTAAAATAACTATATATAAAGGAGTTTTTCAATGAACGATGCACAGTTATTTTTATTATTTGTATTAGGCATTATTATTTTAACTACAGTCGTTAGTATTATTACATCTATCATCAATAGAAGACAGTTCATTAATAAAATTAACGGCTTATGGCCTAAACAAGAAAAGATAGAAAAATTTATCAGACCGAATGCGAAATATGATTATCAATTTCAAACATATAGTGATAACTATAATGAACATCAACTTATAGATGACAAGACATGGTCTGACTTAAATATGGATGCCCTATTTCAAAGTATGAATTTCAATTTCACAGCTCTTGGTGAAATGCGCATGTATGCTACTTTACGTAGGATGTATAAAGTAAACAATAAAATATTACTCAAACGTTTTAAAGAAGATACATCGTTTAGGAATCAAGTTTCATTACGGTTAGGTTTAGTAGGTAAAAGTGTTTATCCCCATTTTCCCGATCAACTCACACCTATTAAGTGTCAAAAAATATTTATGCTAGCACCATTATTACCGATTATCTCTTTAATTTATACATGCTTTGATGCGTCAAATGGCATTCTGATATTCGTCATGGCATGCATAATTAATATCATTTTATCGGTCAGTTTAAAACGAACATTTGAACAAGATTTAAAAACCATTTTTTATACTTCTTATATTTTAAAACAGTGTAAAAATCTTACTGAGATAGAAGGAACACCACAAGTAGACGTCAATTTCAATCACTTTAAAACCGCACGTTATTTGAGTGGCATATTAGCCAAAGTCGAAAGTACTGACTTTGTATCAGCCTTTGTTTTATTGATTAAAACTATATTTATGTTAGATTATTTAATTTTCCATACTATTCAACATAGTTACTATAAATACATAGATGAAGTATTAAAATGCTATGATTATATAGGCCATTTAGATAATCATTATGCCATTGCTCTATATCAAGAGTCATTGCAAGAATATTGCGAACCAGAAATCATTCAAAATAGTAATACTCATCAACAATTATGTGAATTTAATCAACTTGTACATCCATTAATCAACAATGCTGTTCCAAATGATTTAAATCTCAATCGAAATATTTTATTAACAGGCTCGAATGCGTCTGGTAAATCAACCTTCATGAAGACTGTTGCACTTAATCTTATTTTGGCTCAAACAATTGACACTGCAACAGCCTCTCAATTTAAATATGTACCCGGATTAGTATACACATCTATGGCTAATGCGGATGATGTCTTATCAGGAGATAGTTATTTTATGGCTGAACTAAAATCAATTCGTCGGTTATTCAATATTTCTACAAAGAATCAGGTATACTGCTTCATTGATGAAATATTTAAAGGAACCAATACTACAGAACGTATTGCCGCTTCCGAATCGGTATTAACCTACTTATCTCATCTGCCTAATTACTATGTATTAGCAGCAACTCATGATATTGAATTATCAAATTTATTAAATATATCTTATACAAATTATCACTTTAATGAATCAATTAAAGATGATTCCATTGCGTTCGACTTTAAAATCAAACCAGGTAAAGCTAATACAAGAAATGCAATCGAATTGTTAAGACTGACACAATTCCCTTCTGATATTTATGAACGTGCCAAACAACAAGTTAAGGATATATAATAAAAAGTCAGTAGTATGAGATTCTATTTAATCTCGCACTACTGACTTTTATATTATGATAAGGATTCAATTGAAAAATCTTCAATATCGATGTTATTTTGTCCATTCATTGACATATCACCACGAATGCCTGCTAAATAAAGGTAATGACCTGCTGCACCAATCATCGCTGCATTGTCAGTACATAGTTTCGGTGTAGGTATGGTTAATTGAATTTGATTGTCTTCACATTGTTTAGCAATACTTTCTCTTAATCCACGATTACTTGCCACACCACCAGCAACGATTAGCCGCTTAACGTTATACGCTTTGCAAGCATGTATAGCTTTAGTCGTTAACACTTCAACAACACTGTTTTGGAAGCTTGTAGCTACATTTTCTGGTACAATATCTTGTCCTTTTTGACGTTGATTATGCAATTGATTAATAACCGCGCTTTTTAGTCCACTAAAACTAAAATCATAACTTTCCTTTTCTAACCAAACTCTAGGAAATTGATACGTATCTTCGCCTTTAGCTGCTAATTGATCAATTTGAGGTCCACCTGGATATGGTAAATCAATAGTACGTGCTACTTTATCATAGGCTTCACCTACCGCATCATCTCTTGTTTCGCCTATGACCTCGAAATTTAAATGATCTTTCATATAAACCAATTCTGTATGACCACCTGAAACAATTAAAGCCATCAATGGAAATGTTAATGGCGTTTCTAAATGATTCGCATAAATATGGCCTGCAATATGGTGAACTGGTATTAATGGCAAATCATATGCAAATGCAAGTGCTTTCGCCGTATTAATACCTATGAGCAACGCACCTATAAGTCCAGGCCCTTGAGTTACAGCAATAGCATTGATATCATTCATGGTCACATTTGCAGTTTGTAAAGCGGTATCTATTGTCGTTGTAATCCCTTCGACATGATGACGACTAGCAATTTCTGGTACAACACCGCCAAAGCGCTTATGACTTTCAATTTGGCTTAACACTGTGTTAGATAATATTTCTGTACCATTTTTAATAACACTTACACTTGTTTCATCACAACTTGTCTCTATTGCTAAAATTAATGTCTGTTGATTATTCACGTAAATTCACCCACATGACTAATGCATCCTGCCCTTCTCCGTAATAATTTTTTCGTTTTCCACCATATTGAAAACCTAAATTTTGATAAACATGTTGAGCGACTGTATTATCCACTCTAACTTCTAAACTCATGACATCACATTGATGACTTGCGTAATTCATAACGTATTTTAATAATAATTGTCCTAAACCATATCCTCTAAAATGCTCTATAATGGCAACTGTTGTTATTTGTGCTTGATCAATGACAACCCATAATCCTAAATATCCAATAATCGTCTGATTAAATTCTATTACAAAATAATTAGCAAACTCATTCTTTTCGATTTCATGATAAAATGCATCAATTGACCATGAACTATCATTAAAACTGCTTCTTTCAATGTCAAAGACTGCTGGAACATCATCTTTACTCATTCTTCTAATATTTAATTGTTCTTCTGTTGGTCTATCCAATTTCTTTCCGCCTCAGTTATTTTATGATATTTAGGAACAAAACTATGGATTTCAGTGGGCTCGGTAATTAAATTACTCATCACTGACGCTTGTGGTAATTGATTAATCCCCTCAGCATCTATTAAATGTGCTAATTTAACTGTATCTTCACCGATATATACATAGGGCTGATTAAGTTCATGTAATTTCTGTTTCAAGTCGTTGATTGAAATATACTGATCATCTAATACAGTTTCTAATAGTCCATTTTTTTGTTGATATATCCCTGCATATACCGCTTCACGTCTTGCGTCAAAAATGGGTACTAAAAGTTTGTTATTCTCACTAATAGTTGCTGCCAAAGCTTTTAATGAAGAAACACCATATAATTTACAATTTAATGCATAGGCCAGCGTTTTAGCAGTCGTCACACCAATTCTTAATCCAGTATATGAACCAGGACCTTCAGCAACTACGATGCCATCAAGATCATTTTTTGACATATTACTTTCATTAAATAAACGTTCAATCATAGGCATTAGTTGCACTGAATGATTCGTCTTTGAATTGTTGGTAATTTCAGCTAGCACATCATTGCCATCTGTTAATGCAACAGACAAAGGCTGATTGGACGTATCTATCAATAATAATTTCATTGTTCTAACGCCTCCTTCATTGCTTTATAATGTTCGCCTTTAGCTTCTATCGTGATGTGTCGCTTCATTTCATCAATCACTTCAATATTTATTGTCAGCGATTCATTAGGTAATAAATCCTCAATAAATTGGCTCCATTCAATTACTGTTAACGCATCATCTTCAAAATATTCATCAAAACCTAAATCTTCATCCGAATCTTCGAGTCTATAGCAATCCATGTGATGTAACTTTAAATTTTTACCCTTGTAAGACTTAATAATATTAAATGTAGGTGAATTGATTGTTCGTTTAACTCCTAAAGCTTCACCTATAAATTGAGTGAATGTTGTTTTACCAGCACCTAAATCTCCATTAAGTAAAACTAAATCTCCAGGTTGCACTAGTGCTACTAATCTTGTAGCAAAATGTTTCATTTCATTTTTATCTTTAATACTAATCATAGGTCATTCTCCTATTTTCTTTTTAACTACTCAAGAAATATATTAACTTAATAAGTGTAACAAATTTTGTCTTATATTTCTTCGTAAATATTTTTAACAAAATAGATTTAGAATTGTTAGAAAATTCTAAATTATCATTGACATCATTTTCGACTTATAGTAAATTAAGTTTATAAATTTTAAAACAATTCAAACTATTTAGAATAAATAACCATTCAACGAAAGGAGTATAATAAAATGAGACATTTTACAACTCAACATTCAACGACAACTTCAAATATTATTATTTTATTATACTCTCAAGGGCTCGAACTTTAGTAATTTTTTCATTTACTAAATGTTTAAGTCCTATTTGTAATTGAATGGGACTTATTTAACGTCCCAATAATCATTGGGACGTTTTTTATTTTCTTATAGTACAAAAAATACGGGGGAATTTATTATGCGAAGCGACATGATCAAAAAAGGAGATCACCAAGCTCCAGCAAGAAGTCTTTTACATGCTACGGGCGCTCTTCAAAATCCAACAGATATGAACAAACCTTTCGTAGCTATTTGTAATTCATATATTGATATTGTTCCTGGACATGTTCATTTAAGAGAATTAGCTGATATTGCAAAAGAAGCTATTCGAGAGGCAGGCGCCATTCCATTTGAATTTAATACCATTGGTGTAGATGACGGTATTGCGATGGGTCATATTGGAATGAGATATTCCTTACCTTCTAGAGAAATTATTGCTGATGCAGCAGAAACTGTCATCAATGCCCACTGGTTTGACGGTGTGTTTTATATTCCAAACTGTGACAAAATCACACCAGGCATGTTACTAGCAGCAGTGAGAACTAATGTACCTGCAATTTTTTGTTCAGGTGGTCCGATGAAAGCTGGTTTATCTGCTCAAGGTAAAGCATTAACATTATCTTCTATGTTTGAAGCGGTTGGAGCTTTTAAAGAAGGTTCTATTTCTAAAGAAGAATTCTTAGATATGGAACAAAATGCTTGCCCTACTTGTGGTTCATGTGCAGGAATGTTCACTGCCAATTCAATGAACTGTCTCATGGAAGTGCTTGGTTTAGCACTACCTTATAATGGTACAGCCTTAGCAGTTAGTGACCAACGTCGTGAAATGATTCGTCAAGCCGCATTTAGATTAGTAGAAAACATCAAAAATGATATTAAACCTAGAGATATTGTTACCAAAGAAGCGATTGATGATGCATTTGCACTTGATATGGCTATGGGTGGTTCTACAAATACTGTACTACACACATTAGCCATTGCTAATGAGGCTGGCATTGAATATGATTTGGAACGTATTAATGAAGTCGCTAAAAAAACACCTTACTTATCTAAAATTGCACCAAGTTCTTCATACTCAATGCATGATGTACACGAAGCTGGTGGTGTTCCAGCAATTATCAATGAATTAATGAAAAAAGAAGGTACATTACATCCAGATAGAATTACAGTGACTGGAAAAACTTTAAGAGAAAATAATGAAGGTAAAGAAATCAAAAATTTTGATGTTATCCATTCCCTTGAAAAGCCATACGATAAAGAAGGTGGTTTATCTATCTTATTTGGTAACCTGGCTCCTAAGGGTGCAGTTATCAAAGTTGGTGGTGTAGATCCTTCTATTAAAACATTCACTGGTAAAGCGATTTGCTTTAATTCACATGATGAAGCAGTTGAAGCGATTGATAATCATACAGTAAGAGAAGGACATGTGGTCGTTATTAGATATGAAGGACCTAAAGGCGGACCAGGTATGCCTGAAATGTTAGCCCCTACTTCTTCAATTGTCGGCAGAGGATTGGGTAAAGATGTCGCATTAATTACAGATGGTCGTTTTTCTGGAGCAACACGAGGCATTGCAGTAGGACATATTTCCCCTGAAGCCGCATCTGGTGGACCAATCGGACTCATTCGAGATGGTGACGATATCACAATCGATTTAACAAATCGTACTCTTAATGTTGATCAACCTGAAGAGGAATTATATCGTCGTAGAGAACAATTAGAACCATTTAAAGCAAAGGTTAAAACTGGTTATCTTGCCCGTTATACATCATTAGTAACAAGCGCCAATACTGGTGGCATTATGCAAGTACCTGAGAACCTTATCTAAATAATAGGAGTTGATTTTAATGACTAAACTTAGTGATATGTCAGAACAAAATACGGAAACATCGAACCAACCTGTAGATACCATGAAAGTTGCTGAATCTAGCAAACCTGAATATATGAAGAGTCAGACTATAAATGAGATGCGTCCTGGTTCAGAGTTATTAGTTGAAGCACTTCAAAATGAAGATGTCGATTTTATCTTTGGTTATCCAGGTGGTGCTGTATTACCCTTATATGACACATTTTATGACGGTAAAATCAAGCATATTTTAGCTAGACATGAACAAGGTGCAACACACGCTGCTGAAGGATATGCAAGAATTTCTGGTAAAACTGGTGTGGTCGTGGTAACTAGTGGTCCTGGAGCTACGAATGCTATAACAGGCATCACTGATGCTCATAGTGATTCATTACCATTAGTAGTCTTTACAGGACAAGTCGCGACACCAGGTATTGGTAAAGATGCTTTCCAAGAAGCAGATTTATTATCAATGACCGCTCCTATTACTAAACAAAATTATCAAGTAAAAAAAGTAGAAGATATTCCTAGAATCGTTCACGAAGCATTTCACGTAGCGAACTCTGGTAGAAAAGGTCCTGTAGTCGTAGACTTCCCTAAGGATATGGGCGTATTCTCTACCAATGTTGGATTATCTGACGATATCGATTTACCAGGATATCAAGTTAATACTGTAGCTAAATCAAGTGATATTAATACACTAGTCCAATATTTAAATGATTCTAAAAAGCCTTTAATTTTAGCAGGTGCTGGTGTCAATCATTCAAAATCTAATGAATTACTGACTCAATTTGTTACTCAACATCAAATCCCAACTGTCACAACACTTTTAGGGCTCGGTGCTATTCCTTACGAACATCCCCTATTTTTAGGAATGGGAGGTATGCACGGTTCATACGCAAGTAATATGGCATTAACCGAGTGTGACTTATTAATTAACTTAGGTAGTCGTTTTGACGATCGACTTGCCAGTAAACCAGATGATTTTGCGCCTAATGCCAAAGTGGTTCATGTAGATATAGATCCATCTGAAATCAACAAAATCATAGCCACTGATTTAGGTATCGTGGCAGATTGTAAAAATGTGCTAGAACAACTTGAAACAGCTCAAGTTAATGTTCCATCACATGATGTATGGTTACAATACTGTCAATCAAATAAAGCCAATCACCCATTTAAATATGACAAAGATGACAAAGACATCTTTTGTAAACCTCAAGAGGCAATAGAATACATTGGAAAAATCACAAATAGTGACGCCATTGTCACAACAGATGTGGGTCAACACCAAATGTGGGCAGCACAATTCTATCCATTCAAAAGTCACAGTCAATGGGTAACTAGTGGCGGTCTAGGTACTATGGGATTCGGTATTCCATCTGCTATTGGTGCACAACTCGCTTCACCAGATAAAACAGTCGTTTGTTTCGTCGGAGATGGTGGGTTCCAAATGACAAATCAAGAAATGGCACTTTTACCAGAATATGGTTTAAATATTAAAATTGTCCTCATCAACAACGATACATTAGGTATGGTTAAACAGTGGCAAGATAAGTTCTTTAAGCAACGTTTTTCACATTCAGTATTTAATGATCAACCTGATTTCATTAAAATGTCGGAAGCTTATGGCGTTAAAGGATTCTTAATTGATCAACCAGACCAACTTAAATCTAAACTTGATGAAGCATTTAAGTATGAAGGTCCAGCACTTATTGAAGTCCGTATCTCTCCTATTGAACCAGTTAATCCAATGATTCCAAGTGGTAAAGCTAATAATGAAATGGAGGGATATTAATGAAAAGACATTTAAAATTTGAAGTAATGAACCAGGTAAGCACCTTAAATAGAATTACAAGTGCATTCGTCAGATTGCAATATAATATTGAAGAATTACATGTAAAAAAACGTGACGATAATCCTAACATTTCAGATATGGAACTTATTGTAAATATTGAAGATGAGGATGTTTTAAATATTTTATTAAACAAATTACAACAACAAATAAACGTTTTAAATGTAGAACAATACTCTGCTTAATATAAATGGTAAAACTTCGATGCGCTAGTGTTCTAAAAAAGCATATTAACCGAACAGCTATCATCCTATGTTTATCACTCATTATAATTTTCGGAATATTGCTAATTTTTAATTATTTTGGAGGAATGTATTATGACAACAGTTTATTATGATGAATCAGTTAAAACAGACGCTTTAGAAGGTAAAAAAATTGCAGTGATTGGTTATGGTTCACAAGGCCATGCTCATGCGCAAAACTTAAAAGATAACGGATATGATGTTGTTATCGGTATCCGTCCAGGCCGTTCTTTTGATAAAGCTAAAGAAAATGGTTTCGATGTATATCCTGTAGCAGAAGCAACGAAACAAGCTGACGTTATCATGGTTTTAATTCCAGATGAAATCCAAGGTGATGTATATAAAAAAGAAATTGAACCAAATTTAGAGGCTGGTAATGCCCTTGCATTTGCTCACGGTTTTAATATTCATTTTGGTGTTATTCAACCCCCTGCAGATGTTGATGTTTTCTTAGTTGCACCAAAAGGACCAGGCCACTTAGTTAGACGTACATTTGAAGAAGGTAGTGCTGTACCATCATTATTTGGTGTTCAACAAGATGCTACAGGTCATGCAAGAGATATTGCACTAAGTTATGCAAAAGGTATCGGATCTACAAGAGCTGGTGTAATTGAAACAACATTTAAAGAAGAAACAGAAACAGATTTATTTGGTGAACAAGCTGTGCTATGTGGTGGTATCCACAAATTAATTCAAAGTGGATTTGAAACATTAGTAGAAGCTGGTTATCAACCAGAATTAGCCTATTTTGAAGTATTACATGAAATGAAATTAATCGTTGATTTAATGTATGAAGGCGGAATGGATAATGTACGTTATTCAATTTCTAATACTGCAGAGTATGGTGACTATGTATCTGGTCGTCGTATCATCACACCAGATGTCAAAGACAATATGAAAGCTGTATTAACAGATATTCAAAACGGTAAATTTGCTAATAGTTTTGTTGAAGATAATAAAAATGGATTTAAAGAATTCTATAAAATGCGCGAAGAACAAGCTGGACATCCAATTGAAAAAGTGGGACGTAAATTACGTGATATGATGCCATTTATTAAATCAAAAAGCATTGAAAAGTAATGGATTAAGGAGTTGATTAAAATGAGTAGCCATATTCAAATATTTGATACCACTCTTAGAGATGGTGAACAAACACCTGGAGTGAATTTTACATTCGATGAACGTTTAAAAATAGCACAACAACTTGAAAAATGGGGTGTAGATGTTATCGAAGCTGGCTTCCCTGCTTCTAGTACAGGTAGTTTCAAATCAGTGGAAGCTATTTCTAAAGCCTTAACAACAACTGCTGTTTGTGGCTTAGCTAGATGTATCAAATCTGATATAGATGCAGTCTATGAAGCAACAAAACATGCTGCTAAACCTTTAGTACATGTTTTTATTGCGACATCCCCTATTCATCTAGAGCACAAATTGAAAATGTCTCAAGAAGAAGTTTTAGATTCTATAAAAGAACATGTCACTTATGCTAAGCAATTGTTTGATATCGTTCAATTCTCACCTGAAGACGCAACGCGAACAGATATGGACTTTTTAATTAAAAGTGTACAAACAGCTGTAGATGCTGGTGCAACTATTATTAATATTCCTGACACTGTAGGCTTTAGTTACCCAAATGAATATGGACAAATTTTTAAAACTTTAACTGAATCCGTGCAATCTGATAATGAAATTATTTATAGTTCACATTGTCACGATGACCTAGGTATGGCTGTTGCTAATAGTCTAGCTGCAATTGAAGGTGGTGCGAGACGCGTTGAGGGTACTGTAAATGGTATTGGCGAGCGTGCTGGTAATGCAGCACTAGAAGAAGTCGCTTTAGCACTATATATTCGTAAAGATCATTATGGAATAGAGTCACAAATTGAATTAAAAGAAACTAAGAAAACTTCTGACTTAATTTCTCGCTATGCAGGTATTCGTGTACCCAGAAATAAAGCTATCGTTGGACAAAATGCATTTAGTCATGAATCTGGTATACATCAAGATGGTATTCTTAAACATCGTGAAACATATGAAATTATGACACCTCAATTAGTTGGTGTTAGTACTACAGAATTACCTTTAGGAAAACTTTCAGGTAAACACGCCTTTGCTGAAAAATTAAAATCATTAGGCTATGACATTAATCCAGACGATCAAATTAATTTATTTAAACAATTTAAATCTATTGCTGATAAGAAAAAATCAGTTTCTGATCGCGATATTCATGCTTTAATTCAAGGATCAGAACATGAACAAAGTGCGATTTATCAATTAGAAGCATTACAACTTCAATTCGTTTCTAATGGACTTCAAAGTGCAGTCGTTGTAATTAAAGATAAAGATGGCAGTATTTATCAAGACTCTAGTATTGGTACAGGTTCCATTGTCGCAATTTATAATGCAGTTGATCGTATCTTTAAACGTGAAACAGAATTAATCGACTATCGTATTGATTCTGTTACAGAAGGTACAGATGCTCAAGCAGAGGTACATGTTAATCTTGTAATCGATAATAAAGAAGTTAATGGTATAGGTATTGATCACGATATTTTAAAAGCTTCATGTAAAGCTTATATTGAGGCACATGCAAAATACGCTGCAGACGCTAAAGAGAAAGAAGGTATCCAATCATGACCTATAACATCGTTGCTTTACCTGGAGATGGCATAGGCCCAGAAATATTAAATGGGAGTTTAGAAGTTCTAGAAAAAATCAGTCAAAAATATCATTTTAAGTATCAAGTAGATACACATCATTTTGGAGGAGCTACCATAGATGCCTATGGCACACCTCTTACAGATGAAACATTAAAGGCTTGTGAAAACGCTGATGCGATCTTATTAGGTGCAATTGGAGGTCCAAAATGGACTAATCCTAACGTACGTCCAGAACAAGGATTATTAAAATTAAGAAAATCACTTAATTTATATGCTAATATTCGCCCTACTATTGTGACTGATGGCACAAGTCATCTTTCACCTCTCAAACAAGATCGAGTTGAAGGTACAGATTTAGTTATCGTTAGAGAATTAACGGGCGGTTTATATTTCGGAGAACCACGTGAATTAAGTGATCATCATGCATTAGATTCTTTAACTTATACGCGTACTGAAATTGAACAAATTGTTAGAGTCGCATTTGAAATAGCACAACAACGACACAAGAAGTTAACGTCAGTCGATAAAGAAAATGTACTTGCTTCAAGTAAACTATGGAGAAAAACGGTTGAAGAAGTAAAACATGACTATCCAGATGTAGAGGTAGAATATTTACTTGTAGATGCCTGTAGTATGCATTTGATTACACGTCCAACACAATTTGACGTCATTGTCACTGAAAATCTATTTGGAGACATCTTAAGCGATGAAGCTTCAGTCATTCCAGGTTCTTTAGGATTATCTCCATCAGCAAGTTTCGGTAAAGATGGCACAAGATTATATGAACCTATTCATGGCTCTGCGCCTGATATTGCTGGTCAAGATAAAGCCAATCCTTTTGGAATGATATTATCTTTAGCAATGTGTTTACGTGAAAGTTTCAATGAAGTTGAGGCAGCTAAAGAATTAGAAAACAATGTATATCAGCTTATTAGAGATGGAAAATGCACAGCTGATTTAGGTGGTAAGTATACTACATCTCAAATTATTAAACTTTTAAAAGAATTTTATACTTAAGGGAGGCGTCATCTTATGGGACAAACACTATTTGACAAAGTATGGGATAAACATGTCTTACATGGAAATGTAGGTGACCCTCAATTATTATATATTGATTTACATTTAATACATGAAGTAACATCACCACAAGCGTTTGAAGGATTGAGAATACAAAATAGACGCTTACGACGTCCCGATTTAACATTTGCTACATTAGATCATAATGTCCCAACAGTAGATATTTTTAATATCAAAGATGAAATTGCAAATAAGCAAATTACCACGCTACAAAAAAATGCAAAAGATTTCGGTGTACACATATTTGATATGGGATCAGATGAACAAGGTATCGTGCATATGGTTGGACCTGAAACTGGACTAACACAACCAGGAAAGACCATTGTATGTGGTGATTCTCATACTGCTACACATGGCGCTTTTGGTGCCATAGCTTTTGGTATCGGAACGAGTGAGGTAGAGCATGTCTTTGCTACACAAACGCTTTGGCAAACAAAACCTAAAAATTTGAAGATTGATATCAATGGAAACTTACCTAAGGGTGTATACGCTAAAGATATTATTCTTTATCTTATTAATCAATACGGTGTAGATTTTGGTACTGGCTATGCTTTAGAGTTCACTGGCGAAACAATCAAAAGCCTATCAATGGAAGCTAGAATGACAATATGCAATATGGCTATAGAGGCAGGTGCAAAATATGGAATTATGCAACCAGATGAAACTACATTTGAATATGTAAAAGGTAGACCATATGCTGACAATTTCGAACGCTCAATATCTGAATGGAAACAACTTTATTCTGATGAGGATGCTGTTTTTGACAAAGTCATTGAAATGGATGTTTCAGATTTGGAACCTCAAGTAACTTGGGGCACTAATCCTGAAATGGGTGTTAATTTTAATACCCCCTTCCCTGACATTAAAGATTCTAATGACGAACGAGCTTATCAATACATGGGGTTGGAACCAGGACAAAAAGCTGAAGATATTGAATTAGGTTATGTATTTTTAGGATCATGTACTAATGCTAGAATTACTGACTTGATCGAAGCTAGTCATATTGTAAAAGGTAATCATGTACATCCTAATATTACAGCTATAGTTGTTCCAGGATCACGAACAGTTAAAAAAGAAGCAGAATCAATGGGTCTTGATAAAGTATTTAAAGAAGCGGGCTTTGAATGGCGTGAACCAGGTTGTTCAATGTGTCTAGGTATGAATCCAGACCAAGTACCTGAAGGCGTTCATTGTGCATCTACAAGTAACCGCAACTTTGAGGGTAGACAAGGTAAAGGAGCTAGAACACATCTCGTCTCCCCTGCTATGGCCGCAGCAGCAGCAATTAATGGGCGTTTTGTTGATGTTAGAAAGGTGGTCGTTTAGATGGATATTAAACCAATCACAACTTATCAAGGTAAAATTGTTCCTCTATTTTACGATAATATTGATACAGATCAAATTATTCCAAAAGTTCATTTAAAACGTATTTCAAAAACTGGATTTGGCCCATTCGCTTTTGATGAATGGCGTTATTTACCAGACGGAAGCGATAATCCAGACTTTAATCCAAACAAACCTGAATATCAAGGAGCTAGTATTTTAATCACTGGAGATAATTTCGGTTGTGGTTCAAGTAGAGAACATGCTGCTTGGGCATTAAAAGACTATGGTTTTAGTATCATCATTGCTGGAAGTTATAGCGATATTTTTTATATGAATTGTACTAAGAATGCCATGCTCCCTATCGTTTTAGATAAACCTTCGCGTGAACATCTTGCATCATTCAAAGAGATCACAATAGATTTACCTAATCAAACTGTATCATCAACAGAACAAACCTTTCATTTTGATATCGATGAAACTTGGAAAAATAAACTAATCAATGGACTTGATGATATTGATATTACTTTGCAATATGAAGATTTAATTGAAAAATATGAAAAAGCACATTAAGGTGGGAAAATAATGACAGTAAAAACAACAGTTTCAACCAAAGATATTGACGAAGCTTATTTACGTCTTAAGGATATAGTTAAAGAAACGCCTTTACAATTAGATCACTATTTATCTCAAAAGTATGATTGTAAGGTATATTTAAAAAGAGAAGACTTGCAATGGGTACGCTCTTTTAAATTACGTGGTGCTTATAATGCTATTTCAGTACTTTCTGATGACATTCAAAGTAAAGGTATTACATGTGCTAGTGCTGGAAACCATGCTCAAGGCGTAGCTTACACAGCTAAAAAACTTAATCTAAATGCTGTCATTTTCATGCCAGTCACAACGCCTTTACAAAAAATTAACCAAGTTCAATTCTTTGGAAATGGTAATGTTGAAATTAAATTGACTGGTGACACATTTGATCATTGTTTAGCAGAAGCGCTTGAATATACTAAACAAAATAATATGACTTTTATTGATCCATTTAATAATGTTTATACTATTGCAGGTCAAGGCACCTTAGCTAAAGAAATGATTTCACAATCTCGCAAGGAAAATATCAATTTTGATTATTTATTTGCAGCTATTGGTGGTGGCGGCTTAATTTCAGGTATCAGTACTTATTTTCATGACTATTCTCCACAAACTAAAATCATTGGTGTAGAACCTGCTGGAGCTAGTAGTATGTATGAATCTGTGGTAGTTAATAACAAAATTGTAACATTAGAAAACATCGATAAATTTGTTGACGGTGCATCAGTTGCTAGAGTTGGTGATATTACATTTGAAATTGCTAAATCATTCGTACATGACTATGTACAAGTGGATGAAGGTGCAGTTTGTTCAACAATCCTAGATATGTACTCTAAACAAGCAATTATTGCCGAACCTGCTGGAGCATTAAGTGTAGCAGCATTAGAAGACTATCGAGAATTAATCAAAGGAAAAACAGTGGTTTGTATCGTAAGTGGTGGTAATAATGATATTAATCGTATGAAAGAAATTGAAGAACGTTCATTATTATACGAGGAAATGAAACATTATTTCATTCTTAATTTCCCACAAAGACCTGGTGCACTTAGAGAATTCGTTAATGATGTACTAGGCCCACAAGATGATATTACTAAATTTGAATATTTAAAGAAATCATCTCAAAATACTGGTACTGTAATTATCGGTATTCAACTTAAAGATCATACAGACTTACAACAATTAAAAGAAAATGTAAACCAGTTTGATTCTTCAAACATTTACATTAATGAAAATAAAATGCTATATTCATTATTAATTTAAAATAGACGAAGCTATGCCAACATGCATGGCTTCGTTTTAGTTTCTACTTTACTATTAGCTCGACTAAGCTCGTTGCGCTCTTTCTTCAATTCATCGTCTAAACGCATTT
>ERZ1023492.81-NODE-81-length-36589-cov-8.486889_pt1 | contig 36589 bp, 33 predicted proteins | sample MGYA00380541_ERZ1023492 | MGnify/ENA primary metagenome ERZ1023492 (study PRJEB33173, sample SAMEA4830351) | metagenome | study: EMG produced TPA metagenomics assembly of the PRJEB25223 data set...
AGCTGTGAAAAAATCTATCGTCATAGATTTCTTCACAGCTAATCTTAGTATGTTTCTTTACCCCAATATTGTTTCCATTGAACGATTAACACTACTCGCATACATTCCACCGAATTTTAATAAATGTATCATCAATAAATATAATCTATAAAATTCTAATCGTTCATATGCACCCTTTGCTAATGGGTAATGCTTTTCATATTCATCATAAAATTCTTGAGTAAAACCACCAAATACGGTTGTAATACCTAAATCAAATTCACGATCACCGTACAACGGTGCTGGATCAAATAAAGCTGGACGACCATCTGTTAAAAACATATAATTACCGCCCCATAAGTCACCATGCAATAACGATGGCTTACTTTGGTGTTGATCTAATGCATCTAGCATAACCGCTCTCACCTGTTCATATACTTTATTATCTTCTTCATTCCATAGTTGTTTACGTAATAATTCATCCCGAATATGATCCATACGGCGATAAATAAAAATGTCTTTCCAATTGTCCGTCCATGAATTATCAAATGAAATATCGCCACCTTCATGTGGCAATCTGAATCCAAATTGACCATCTTCTTGTTGTTGACTATGCATTTTAGCAACTAATTGTCCCAAGTCTTTTTGACTTCCAGTTGGTCCTTCCTCAAGATAACTTAAAATTAAATAAGCATCCCCATTTATCTCACCACTTGCAATGACTTTAGGAGCAGTAATTCCTGCATTTTCGAATTCATTTAATCCTGCTATTTCTGCAGCATAAAATGATTCATCTCGATTACGTTGTACTAATAAGAAGAACGTATCATCTTGTTGCGTTGTTACTTTAAATGCTTCATTCACATCTCCACCACTGACTGGCGTAATATCTTTAATATAATCTAGCGGTAAATGTGCTTTCCAATCTATAGCCATGATGTCACCTTCCCTATATTACTGAATACTAATTATATTACCTCTTTTCCAATCTCTTAATCGTTAAGGACGATATCAATATGTAGTCCTACGTTATAAAAGTTCGTCTATTTTTTTAATTTTTATAATTTAACTAGGAAATTGCAAATGAAAATGCTAGTCTATTAAAAGGAAAAGTTTCACATATATTAAGTTGAGGATAGTAAGCCTCAAATATAATGAACTAGGAGCGTTAACATGTATAAATTAATTAAACCCCTTTTATTTAAAATTGAACCTGAAAAAGCACACGGATTAACTATCGATGCCTTAAAAATTGCACAAAAGCAATCCTATGTATTACCGATTATGAAAAAATTATTCGATTATCAAAATCCAATGTTATCTCAAGATATTCACGGTATTACATTTGAAAACCCAATCGGTCTTGCAGCTGGTTATGATAAATCTTGCGAAGTACCTAAAGCTTTAGAAAACCTTGGTTTCGGCGCATTAGAACTTGGTGGTATCACACCAAAGCCACAACCAGGTAATCCACAGCCTCGTATGTATCGTTTATTAGAAGATGATGCCTTAATTAATCGTATGGGCTTTAATAATATCGGTATGAACAAAGCACTTAGTCATTTACGTCGCTACGCTTATCATACACCTATAGGTCTAAACGTAGGCGTCAACAAAATGACCTCTTACGACGAACGTTATCAAGACTACATTAAAGTTATCGATACATTCAAAAATGATGTTAATTTCTTCACTGTCAATATTAGCTCACCTAATACTGAAAACTTACAAAATTTTCACGATAAAGATGAATTTTCAATGTTATGCAATGCCTTAGAAAACTTTAAAGCGAACAATGAAATCAATGTACCTATTTTCTTAAAATTGACCTCTGATATGGATGAAGAAGGTTTGAAATCTCTATTACCAACTATTCAAACACATTTCGATGGTGTCATTCTTGCAAATACGACACGCAAACGTGATGGCTTGAAATCAGCAAATCGTGTTGAAGATGGTGGTTTAAGCGGACGTCCGTTATTTGAACGTAATTTAAAACTTGTTAAATTAGCATATCAAGAAACTAAGGGAGAACTCTTAATTATTGGTACAGGTGGCATCTTTAATACTGAGGATGCCATTCAAATGCTACGTAATGGCGCCTCTTTATTACAAATATACTCTTCATTAGTTATGGAAGGTCCAGGATTAACTAAAAAAATAAATAAAGATATTGTTCAATATTTAAACCAAAACGGTTATCATCATATTAGCGATATTATCGGATTAGATGTAAAATAATTAAAAAGCAAGTTAACGATGAATCAATGACTTTACATCAAGTATAATCATTAAAAGTATGTGTCATGAATATAGGAGGCATTATACAATGCGAGAAGATATCAAAGATAAAGAAATGAATCAGTCCACACAACAAGACACAACAGAAAACAGTAAATCACATCCTTCAAATGATGAAGATGAAAGAAAAGGCTTAAATGGCTATCGAAAAACAGATCTCGATTTAGAAATCGAACGTGAATTACAAGAAATGATGCAAAATGAAGACAAAGAAATTAAAAAAGAAAATAAACGATTTAAATTCTTTTCTTTTGCAGCAATGCTCGTCATAGCTATTATGGCTATCGTCCGTTTCATTCATAGAATGATCTAATTAATATGATGACCCAGAGTAAAAGATATAATATCTTCGCTCTGGGTCATTTTTAAAATTGCTTTAAAAATTCATTGGCTTCTTTATTAATTTCTTTAAAATCAATCCCTTGTTTCATTGCGGCAAACACACACCCACAGTAACACTGTCTAAAAATATGATAATCTTTACACATTTCAATGGAACGCTCATATCCCCTGTTTTTCTTGAAATCACTTGGTAAATATTTAATATCATAAATTTGTTGAACATCCATACCAAGTTGATTAATTAATTGCGCATTCTTCTTGGGCGATAACGTGATTGCACTACCAAAGTAATCATAACCATATTTAACAGCTGCTTCGGCAACCATCTCGAGCCTCATTTCAAAACAAGCTGTACATCGAAGACCACCTTCTTTTTCTTCAGTAAGTCCTCTTGATTTAGCCATTTTCATAAATTCATGTGGTTGATAAGCTGCTTCAATATATTTTACATTAGCTCCTGTCTGTTCATTAAAATCATTTACAAACATTTCTTGAACTTTAGCGCGTCTTAAATATTCACTCTTAGGGTGAATATTGGGATTGGCAAAATATATCGCGATATCAGCATATTGTGTTAAAAATTCTAAAGTATAGGTACTACAAGGTGCACAACAACTATGTAATAAAATTTTAGGTCGCTCCCCGTTTTGTTCCCATTGTTGAATCATTTTCCTTAAAACTTTGTCATAATTGACCTTTTGGTTCTTCATTTTCTTTAAAATTTCGCCCGCTTCAATCAAAAGAAACCCCTCCTTTTTATGTCATAATATAATTTATGAATATTATACAATAAATTATACATAAAAAGTGCCTTTCTAGTTCCCTACGATATCCATATAAACGATACATTTGAAAACTGTGTCTTTCTTCATTTATTAATAAACCAATCATACATAATTCTATTCTTTTTACATAAAACATTGTATGATGTGGTTAGCAATAAAATTAAAAAATAACAAGGGGTATTTTATGACTCAATTATCACCATATTTAGCTTTTCCAAATACAAAAGAAGCACTTAAATATTATGAAGAGGTTTTTGGCGCAACAAATATTAAACGTTTAGAGGTTGGCGAAGATCAAGCTGAACATTTTGGTATGACTAAAGCGCAAGCCAAAGAGGCAACAATGCATTCTGAATTTGAAATTGTTGGGGTAAAAATCCTAGGCGCGGATTCATTCAGCCGAATCCAACCTATCAATAACGGCATTTCATTATTAATTGATTTTGATATTAATGATCAAGCTGATGTAGAAAGAGTCGAAGCTTTCTATGATAAAATTAAAGACCATGATTCTATCGACATTGAATTACCATTATCAGAGCAATTCTGGGGCGGTAAAATGGGCGTATTTACAGATAAATACGGTGTAAGATGGATGTTACACGGTCAAGATTACACTGCAATGCCACAATCATAATTAATATAAGAAGGTCGAGACATAACATTTTTGTCCCGACCTTTTTTTATTCTGCTCTTCTAATTATCGTAGCTGGTCCATTGTTAACAATATCGTAAAAATACTGTATCAAGTCATCTTTAGCAATACGATTAGGATCCTCGACCCAGTGGCGGATAAATGATAATCCAGCACCTGATACATAACTCATAAAATAAGAAAACGGAATATCTCCTATTTTATTGTTTTCATTTTTAAAATGATTTAAATGACCTGTGATTAATTCATATAACTTTTCATGTAAATTCGAATCTTTACCCATCGTAAACATTAACTGATAAAATTCCATATTCTTTTCTATATTGCCTATTAAAAATTCCATAATCGTGCGGATACTTTCAGTAGAAAATGTTTGATTTCTATATACATCTCCCTCTTCAATAAACGTTCTAATAATTTCTACTTGTTCATCTTCCATTTTTTCTAATAAATCATATTTATCTATGTAATGAGTATAAAAAGTACTGCGATTCACATCTGCCAAATCTGATATTTGTTGAACTGTGATTTGTTCTAATTCATATTTATAAAGTAAATTGATAAAAGCTTGTCTAATGGCTGTTTGTGATTTTCTAACACGTCGGTCTTGTGGCATTATGTCACTTCCTTATAGCTTTCTTTCCAACAATTATAAGGTGTTTGTTGGTTAACATACAAATCATCTACATTGATGATTGGAATTAACCACATAACCCTTTACGATAAAAGTGTAAAGAAAACAAACCAAAAAAGGGTGATTCATATGACAAGAAATTTATTAGGTAATCCTCAATTAACTGTCACAGATGTTAACGATGTTAAAGAAGGTCTTAATCATATCGTTGTTGATAGTGTACAATTTGGTAATCAAGAAATGATTATGGAAAAAGATGTAGCTGTAGAAATGAAAGATGGTGAAAAATTATACGTCAATATTTTCCGTCCAAATAAAGAAGGACAATTTCCAGTTGTCATGTCAGCCGACACATACGGCAAAGATAATAAACCTAAAATTACTAACATGGGGGCACAATGGCCTACATTAGGTCCTATTCCAACTTCTAGTTTTACACCAGAAGAATCACCTGATCCAGGTTTCTGGGTACCTCAAGATTATGTAGTAGTTAAACTTGCTTTAAGAGGTAGTTCTAAATCAAACGGTGTTCTATCACCTTGGTCAAAACGTGAAGCTGAAGACTACTATGAAGTCATCGAATGGGCTGCACAACAAGAATGGAGTAATGGTAATGTGGGTACCAATGGTGTATCTTACCTAGCTGTTACACAATGGTGGGTTGCTTCATTAAATCCTCCTCATTTAAAAGCTATGATTCCTTGGGAAGGGCTCAATGATATGTATCGCGAAGTAGCCTTCCATGGCGGTATTCCTGATACAGGTTTCTTCCGTTTCTGGGTTCAAGGTATTTTTGCAAGATGGACTGACAATCCAAATATTGAAGATTTAGTTCAAGCTCAAAAAGAGCATCCATTATTCGATGACTATTGGAAACAACGTCAAGCACCATTACACCAAATTAAAACACCATTATTAGCTTGTGCAAGTTGGTCAACACAAGGTTTACACAATCGTGGTTCATTTGAAGGGTTTAAACAAGCAAGTTCAGAAGATAAATGGTTATATATCCATGGTCGTAAAGAATGGGAAAGCTATTATGCTCGAGAAAATCTTGAACGCCAAAAAGCATTTTTCGATTATTACCTAAAAGAAGAAGATAATGATTGGAAAGAAACACCAACTGTCACTTATGAAGTAAGAGATCAATTCTATAAAGGTGAATTCAAAACAGCATCAGCATTCCCACTACCAAATACGAACTACACACCTTTATATCTAAATGCTGACGACTTAACTTTAAATCAAAATGCTGTCAACGAAGAAAGTTCAACTCAATACGATTCTGAAAATGAACAAGATGATGTGCGCTTTAGCTATACATTCGATCACGACACAGAATTAGTAGGTAATATGAACTTGAAACTTTGGGTAAGTACAGATGATGCAGACGATATGGACTTATTCGCAGGTATTAAAAAACTAGACCGTCGCGGTAACGAAGTACACTTCCCAGACTTCAACCATATTGAACAAGGTCAAGTAGCTACTGGTTGGTTACGTGCATCTCATCGGGAGTTAGACCAAGACAAATCAACTATCGCTCAACCTTGGCATAAACATGAACAAGAGCTCAAACTTAATAAAGGAGACATTGTTCCTGTTGAAGTTGAATTATTACCATCTGGCACACGTTTCAAACAAGGCGAAACATTAGTAGTTGTTGTCAAAGGCAGTGAAATTGTTAAAGGTAATAGTACGCCTGGTATGAAAACACGCTATGAACATGAAGAACGCGTTAACAAAGGTCTTCATCATATTCTTACAGGTGGACAATATGATTCTCAACTTATCGTTCCAGTAACAAAATAATACCATATATTTAAGAAAGGACCACTCCTCAGAGTGGCCCTTTCTTTTGTTTAATTAAAGTATGAAACTGATATCTTTAAAGTATGAAAATCTTAATAGCCAGAACCGACTTTATCGCCGTCTTTATCATATTCTGTTACATAACCATCATCTGTGTCTACTGTATATGACCCAGCTAAGTCTCCATCTTTATCTTCAAATGAGAAGCCCCATTTGCCGTCATCCGTTTTTTCAGGTTCTTTATACGTATACGTATCTGTATCTAATTTATGACCTTCATATGATTCCACTTTGTCGATAACATTACTTCTTGTCACTTCACCTGAGTCGCTACTGTCACTGTCATCGTCTTTATCCATTTTCTTATCATATGCGTCATCAATCGCGTCTTCATCAAATTTCAATGTGACTTCAGATACGCCATCATCTTCGTTACTAGCACTGGAAACGTTCACTGAACTTGATTTAAATGACTGACCATCTAATGTACCTTGAGCATAAACAATTACCTCTTCATCAGGATCATATGGACCATACGTTTTTGATTCATCACCTGAATTTTTATCGTTCACATAGATTTTAATATCATCTAACATCGAACCACCTTCAGTTGTCACAGTGAAACGCTTTTGTTTAAATGATTCCTTGGCAGTAGCTTTATCTTCACTCATATTAATGTCAAGCGCACCATTAAACGTTTTGCCATCTATCTTCTTAGACGCTTTTAGATTATAGTCGCCTATTGGAAATGCGCCTAACGTTTTTTCTTCTTCTTTCTCAACAGAAATATGGTGTTTCTCTCCATTAAAAGTATAAGTAATGTCACCACTATCATTAGGATAAATGGATACCGTTTGTTGAGGAATATTAAAGTTGTACTTATCGAAGAATAGATATTTTTTACCATTCTTCTCAATATTCAAGACATTATTATCATTCGCATTGACTGATAAACTTTTATACTTACCTTGCTTGATTTCTTTAGTATTATTTTTAATTTGATTGGCAACGTTAGTTAAATCGTCTTCAGCTTTAATGTAATTTAAATATGCCCTTGCTTCTTCTTCACTCAATTTATGATTATCTGACGTCACTTGTTTAGCTAAACCTTTAGCATCATCTTTTTTCACTGCATGTGCGATATTGTCCGCTTGACTTTCAGGTGAAAATTGATGTTTCAAGATTGCAAAAATGGCAATTAACATAGCCAATACAACCGCAATAATCAAAATAATTAAGATGATCTTTTTCTTACTTTTCTTAGGTTGTGGTTCATACTGTTGATGTGTATTCGCATTATTATAACCTTGTTGTCGTTGTGCATTTCCTTGATTTTGAGTTGATTGTGATGTGTTTGATGATCCATTAACTGGCGCACCACAATTTGTACATATCTTTACGTCTGGGCGTAAAGGATTACCGCAATTACTACAATATTTCATTAAAACGTACTACCCCCACCAAATAAGCTATCAAATAATGAATCTTTCGTTTCATTGAATGATTCTAAGATACTTGAGAATGTTACTTCACCAAATATTCTCATTAAAATGAAAATAACAATTAAATAAATAATAATACCGTAAAAACTAGAAAATCTAGTGTGGTTAATACCACTATATTTAGCAATAAGATAGACACCTGACGTAACAAGTATAACGAAAGATAAGATGAGAACGACTGTACCAAACGTATATGCTTCCATTACTAATAAAATAATTGATAGTAATAATGTTGCTACTGTGACACTATTTATAAATACAAAATCTGAAAGTACTTTTTTAAATGGTATCGCTTGGACTACTACTAATCTAGTAATAGCAAACGTTGCGCCTACAATTGCAGCTAATAAAATAATTAAGCTAAAAATAATAGAAAAAACAATTTTAGATTCTGAAGTGAATAATGATACTTCTTCTGGAATAGCTAAGAATAAAATAATCGCTATTAAAATTAATCCAATTGCTAAAAGTGACCCTAATAATTTGAAACTAAATGTATGTATACTTTTAATTTCTCTGTCTGGATCTACAAAGGCACTTTTGAAAAAACCTTTACTTTCAGCTGTAACCTCTTTAGCTTGTTCACTAAATTGGTTAGGTTGCTTTTGATAACCATGTGGTTGTTGTTGATATTGTTGATTTTGGAATTGTTGATGTTGTTGCTGATATTGCTGGTTTTGGAATTGCTGTTGATGAGTATTGTTTGACGCTTGTTGCTGTTGACTATGATTGAAGTTTGAGTTTGAACTACTTTCTGTAGATCCAGTATGTTGATTCATAGAATTAAATGAAGCACCTTGGTTCATAGATTGTGATTGTTCATGTGAGGCATTGCTAGTTGAATTGATCGTGTGGTGACTGGATGGTTGTGTTGAATGATGAGACTGTGTATTAGAGTCTGCTTTTTGAATATCATTTTCAGCGGCTGTGACTGCTTTAGATTGACGGTCTAATTTAGTACCACATTCTCCACAAAAAACGTCATCTTGTTCGACTTGATGACCACAATTTGGACATTTCATAATGTTACCCCCAATTTCTATTTTTAATCTTTGCAAAGTATAACATTATATTTATGTTGTTTTCTATGGATTTTTGAAATATTTATAAAATTCTTTATTAAAGTTAGTTATATTTTTAGATAGACCAAATACCTTTATAGATATTTGTACTAAAATTATTTTATTTTAATATCTATCAAAAACCTCCTATCGTTATCAAACCAATAAAAAAAGAGAAGTGCTTCTCGCCTTCTCTTTTATATCAATATGATTTAATTTTTTGTCATATCATGGTTATCTTTATTTCGAGTCTGATTAAAGACTTCCGACTCATTAAATTTAAGTACAACATTAACTGGACTTTCATCGCTATTAATTGATGGTACATTCACTTCATTGGATTTGAATGATTGATTCCCTATATAACCTAATCCATATACAAGTAAGTCTTCTTCCCCGCTATACGGCCCATATGTGATGTAATCTTTAACTCTACCGATATGTTTATCATTTAATACTAACTCTACTTTTTTAAACATATAACTGTTTTTAGTTGTCACTTTAAAACGCTTTTCACTAAAATCTTCTTTAGCCATTGTGCCATATTGCTTTAAACTTAATATGATATCGCCATCATAGGTACGATTACCCACTTTTTTAGTTGCTTTTAATTTATATTCACCTAATGGTACTGCTTCAAGACTCACTATATGCCCTTTCACCAAACGTATTTCATGCTTTTTGTCATTTAATTGATATGTCAATTTACCATTATCTTTAGCATCTAATATAAAACGAAATTGTGGTATTTCAAATTGAAATTCTTTGATATAACCATATAATTGCGTTTTCTTATTTATTGTTAAAATTGTCACACCATCAATGTTGATATCTTGTGATGTAGCTTCACTCTGATCTAGATGGCGGATGGCAGATTTGATTTGTTTCATATATCTATCCGAGCCACCCATTTTTTGAATTAAAGAAAAATATGCTGTCGCTTCTTCATCTGTCAGTGATTGATGATTTGAGGTAACCAATGTTGATAATTGATCTTTATCTTTATATCTCATCGTATCTGAAAATGCTTGAATTCTTTTATCTGCTGAATTTTCATATCTAAAATAGTATACCCAACTTACTAATGTAATGACCATGAGCATCACTAAAAGGACAATCAAGAACAATGGTTTTCGTGGCTTGCGAAAACGGTACCTATGCGATTTACGTGTGGCATGTATTCGATGCAAATGAGTATTGTTGTATTTTTTGTTCGACGCTTTTGAACGATGCGATGAACAATTTTGAATTAGATTATAATTGATAGGCATATCACATCTATTACAATAAACCACTAAAACCACTACCAAACAGTTTCATCAGGTAATCATTAATGATTTGTTGTATAATCATATGCCCTAATAAATAAACCATTACCATCATGACAAATTGGTAAATGATAATACCATATATACTCGCAATTTTTGTAGGATAGACACCGCTATATTTTACTAATATATACGTTGGTGAAACCATATATAATAGAACAAATGCTAATAGCATGATAATCAATGCTAATTTAAAGATAGATAAAATCCCTAAGACTAGACCAATCATTAATGCTAATACTGAGAATGTATTAATTGCGATATAATCTGAAAATACTTTATGAAATTCTATCGCTGTGGTAAAAGTATATTTCACAATGCCATATAAAATACTCACTGATAAAGCCAAACTACCTAGAATGATAACTATCATGTAAAAAATAGCTTTAAATGGTGAACTTTCTGGAAATAATAAAAATATATCAGATGATAAAATAATGACTAATAACGTACTTAAAAATAATCCAGCACACATTAACGTCACTAATAATCGATAACTATATATCACATCGCTTTGATCCGACGATTTAAATACATGATTAAAAAACTGTTTACTTTCGTCTTTTAAATCCTTCATTTTATGTTCAAAAGATGCCGTTTTATCTTTCATAATTTCTTCAAAATGCGCATCGTTTTCACCAAGTGTAGATAGTTTTCTCTTTGTTTGATGTGATGTTGTACCTCGTTTAAAGTTTTCTTTATCCCTTCTACTTTCCACATTGTCATCATTAGTTTGAGTAGAATATTGTTGTGTCTCTTTCATTGTAGATGCTGTTGTACTAGTTGTTGCATGGTCATTTTGACGCGTTAACTGGTAACCGCAATGACCACAACATTGATCTTCTTGTTGATAATTCTGACCACAATTTGGACATTTCATGTCTATTCAATTCCTCCGCTATACTTACTTAGCTAAATTATATCCCATTTGAACGCCCTATTCTATATTATTTTTATTTTATTTATTAAAAATTAAAAATCCTAATAAACCGCTCCTCACGATTTACTAGGACTTTATTTTCATATTGAATTATAGGACTTATAAAACAACCGTATTTTCTTTTTCATGTATCATCTCAATGATTTCATTATGTTCATTCATCACTGCAACTTTAGGTGCATGATACTTTAATTCTTCTTCATTTAATTGTGCATAGGTCATAATTATAACTATATCGTCTACTTCTACTAATCTTGCAGCGGCACCATTTAAACAAATTTTGCCACTACCTCTTTCTCCAGCGATGACGTATGTTTCAAAACGTGCACCATTATTATTGTTAACGATTGCGACTTTCTCATTAGGAAGTATATCAACGGCATCTAAAATGTCAGAATCAATCGTGATACTTCCAACATAATTCAAGTTGGATTCCGTCACTCTTGCTCTATGAATTTTAGAATTCATCATTGTTCTAATCAATTTATTCAGCTCCAATTATTATATTATCTATCAAACGTGCTTTAGAAAATTTAACGGCTAATGAAATAAAGATTTGACCTTGAATTTTAGATTGCTCTTCTAATTCTGGATAACTATAAATGGCTACTTCATCAACTTGACCACTTGTATAATCTAATAAATACTGTGTAATTTCATCTATTATAACAGAACTATTGCGTTCACCATTATTATATAAATCGCGTGCTAATTTCAAACTTTTACTTAAATGAACGGCTTCCTGACGTTCCTCTTCAGTTAAATATACATTGCGTGAACTTTTAGCTAGTCCATCTTTTTCACGAACGATGTCAACACCAATGATTTCTATTGGATGATTGAAGTCTTTAACCATTTTTTCAACAATAGCCAATTGTTGTGCATCTTTTTTACCGAAGTAAGCATAGTCTGGGCTAATAATATTAAATAATTTATTTACCACTGTTACGACACCTTCAAAATGTCCTGGTCGCTGAGCTCCTTCTAATACATGAGCTAATTTGCCCACTTTCAACGTTACACCTAATTCATCAGGGTACATTTCTTCTACACTTGGGTAAAAGACATAATCTACATCAATTTCTTCCATCATTTCAACATCTTTATTAATTTGACGTGGATATGCATCGAAGTCTTCATTTGGACCGAATTGTAAAGGATTAACAAATATACTCGCTACAGTTATATCGTTAAATTCTGATGATAACTCCATCATTTTTAAATGACCTTCATGTAATGCACCCATAGTTGGTACAAAACCAATCGTTTGACCATGTCTTTTGTATTCTTTAGCAATACTTTGCATTTCACTTACCGTTGTAATCACTTTAGTCATTTTTATTTACCTCGCTCATAATTTTTTTCTTATACGTGTGTGCTTCGGATGGAAATGCGCCTGATTTTACTTCTTCATTATATTGTTTTAAACCATTAATACCTATTGAAAAATCACTATATTGCTTAACAAATTTGGCATGTCGATCGACACCATAATTTAACATGTCATGATAAACCAATACTTGTCCGTCAGTATCTTTACCTGCGCCAATACCTATAACTGGAATTGATAGCTGTTGACTAATCTCTTGCGCCAGATCACTAGGAATCGCTTCGAGCACAAGTGCAATTGCACCAGCTTCTTCTACATGATGTGCGTCTTCAATTAACTGTAATGCAGCTTCTTTGGTACTACCCTGCAATTTATATCCCATAACGCCAACACTTTGTGGTGTTAACCCTAAGTGCGCTACAACAGGAATGCCTATTTGAGTGGCTTTACGAATAAATGATGTTAAATGTGCACCTTCTGCTTTAATAGCGTTTGCTTCTGTTTGTTGATATAACGTTAATGCATTTTTCAAATCTAATTCATCACTGATACCCACCGCGCCAATAGGCATATCTACGACAACAAATGTATCGGGCGCACCACGTCGAACTGCTTTACCATGATGAGTCATATCGTCTATTGTAACTTGAACTGTACTTTCATAACCTAACACAGTCATTCCTAAGGAATCTCCTACTAAAATCATATCTATATCTGCTTGTTGTGCTTGCTTTGCACTAGGAAAATCATAAGCAGTAACCATTGAAATTTTATTGCTTTGTGCTTTCATTTCTACTAACTGAGCTATAGTTTTCAATTCAATTCATCCTCAATTTCCTATATTATTAAGCAATAGTATAATGAATCTATCCCAGAAAGGAAAGAATAATATTATGACAATTGGTGTTATTGGCCCAGGTGCCGTTGGAACAACGATTGCTATTGAACTACAGCAAGCATATCCTGACACTTTACTTATTGGAAAACAAAAAAACACATTAAATTATTTCCCAGAAAATGGGCATCTATCTAAAACCATTTCTGTAACGCCTTATCAAGATATAACACAACCCCTTGATATTGTATTTATTGCAGTTAAAACATATCAATTAGAAACAGTTATTACTCAATTATCGCCTATTATCCATGAAGAGACTATAATCATTCTCGCTCAAAATGGCTATGGACAATTAGAGCTCATACCTTATCCAAATTCATATCAAGCCGTTGTCTATATTAGTGGTCAGAAAAACAACAATGATGTCACTCATTTTAGAGACTATCGCCTTCACTTGAAAGATACACCAAGGACTCGAAAATTACAAAAGTTAACTGACCAAACGAATATTGAAATCATACTCGAAGAAAATATAGAAAAAATAATATGGTATAAACTATTAGTTAATCTAGGAATCAATTCAATTACTGCGTTGGGACGAGATACTGCCAAATTATTACATTCATCACATATTCGGGACATTTGTCGTGGAATCATTTCAGAGGGGATTGCCGTGGCGCGTGCTGAAGGGCTCAATTTCGATGTGAATACGCTCAACTCTATTATGACTATATATGAGGGATACCCTGATCAAATGGGAACAAGTATGTACTATGATATCACATCTGGAAGACCTTTAGAAATGGAGTCTATCCAAGGATACATATATAGGAAGGCTCAAGAATATAATATAACGACACCTTACCTCAATATGGTATATGCTTTTTTATCAGCTTATCAATCTCAATTTTAATGACCTTTCCAATAATGTAACAAAGCCTGGGGCAAGACACGACTTACCTCAGGCTTCATTTCTAATTATTCGGCTTCTCTTATTTCTTCTGCAATATCTTTGTAATCGATATTAGCATTATTAAATGTTTCATCATGAGCTGGAAAATGTTGTTCGAATGTTTCAAAGTTCTGAATCTCAACTTTAACATCTTCAACTTCAAAATCTAATACATGTCCACCAAAGTTGCGATCATCATTAGCAAAGTGTACATGGAATCCTGCTGAACCCACACCATGAAAGAGTTCTGGTGTGAAGAATCCAACTACAGATCCTTTGATATATGTTTCGGTTTGTTCAGGTTGTCTACGTGCTGAATCGATTAAACGAGTATATGGTGGTTCTTGACCAGGCATCATACGCACATGCATCTTTCTAAACAATCCTGAAATTTTCACTGCTGAAAATAAATTTTCACTGAGCATTTTTTCTTTCACTTCATCAAAAACAGCTTCAGAAGATTTATCTTTAGTTTGATATGTTGTATCTGCTGTGAATTTTGTCACCGTTGCATAAGGTGTTAATTCATCACCTTTAAGTTCGACGAATTCTTTGTGTTCATTGGCATGATAGGCTTTACCATCCACAAATATCACTTCTCCATTAGAACCGGTTAGTGTCGCAATACCTAAGTCACCATGTTCTAATAGTTCATTAATTGAAGCAGTACCTTTTAATAATCCTGCCATCAATGTTCCTAATGTTCCGTGTTGATATAAGACATTAGTCATAAACGATTTCACTCCTAATTTGTGTTCATCTTTATTAGTTAAATGCATCAGGTAACATGTTTGTTGAAAGTTTCATGTTATCTTTATAGTTAACTGGGATATCTATCAATACAGGGCCTTCTGTTTCATAGCCTTCTTTGATAGCCGCTTCTAATTCTTCTTGATTTGTGACACGCATACCTTTTGCTCCAAAAGCTTCTGCATATTTCACATAATCAACTGAACCAAAATCTACACCTGATGAACGTTCATATTTCATTTCTTCTTGGAACTCAACCATATTATACTTACCATCATTCCAAATTAATTGTATGATATTTAGATTTTTTCGAACAGCTGTTTCTAAATCCTGTGCTGAAAATAGGAATCCTCCATCACCAGCCACTGAGACAACTTGTGTATTTGGACGTACAAGTGCTGCAGAAATCGCCCATGGTAATGCAACACCTAATGTTTGCATACCATTACTAAATAATAAATGTCTTGGATTATAACTTCTGAATTTACGCGCCATCCAAATATAATGACTTCCAACATCAACAGTAACTGTTGTGTCGTCAGTTAACATCTTCTGCATAGATTCGATAATCTCGATTGGATGTAATACACCCTCTTCATGAGTTGCTTTAATACCTGTTTCTTCAATGATATGTGCTCTTAACTGTTCTAATTCATCTAAATGTTGTTGGTTAATAAATGGTTCATCTACTTTGTCAGATATCATTTCAATAGTTCCTGCAATATTACCAATTAATTCTTTAGTAGGTTGCATATAATTTGTAATTTCTGATGGAACTTCGTCAATATTGATCACTTTCGTGTCTAATTCCTTATTCCAATTGCTTGCTTCATACTCAATTGGATCATAACCAATTGTGACAACTAAATCACTTTTACGAAGTAATTCGTCACCTACTTGGTTACGGAACAATCCTACACGGCCAAAGAAGTGATTTTCTAATTCGCGACTAATGACACCAGCACCTTGGAATGTTTCAACTACTGGTAAGTTTGTTCTTTCAACTAATTTACGAATAGCATTTGTTTCATTCGCGCTTGAACTTCTCATACCAGCAAGTAAAACAGGGAATGCTGCGTTTTTAATTGCATCAATCACATCATTAATATCTTGCCCACTAGGAACACCTAAATTAGGCTTTTGACATAGTGCTATAGCTTTTGATTCTACTGGTGCTGAAATCACATCTTGTGGAATACTAATAAAGCTTGCACCATTTTTACCTGATGTTGCTGTTCTCATAGCATTAGTCATGACTTCTGATAAAGATTCAGGATCTTGTACTTCTTCACTGTATTTTGTTGAGTACTTTAATAAAGCCGCGTTGTCTATACTTTGATGTGTTAAACGTAATAAATCATTACGCTTAACTTGTCCTCCTAAAGCTAATACGGGATCTCCTTCAGATGTTGCTGTTAATAGTCCAGTCGTTAAGTTACTTACACCTGGACCACTCGTTACAAGTGCGACACCAGGTTTACCAGTTAGTCGTCCTATACCTTGGGCCATCATTGCTGCGTTTTGCTCGTGACGCGTAACAATAAGTTCAGGTCCATCGTCTTCAAGTGCGTTAAATAAATAGTCAATTTTTGCACCTGGAATACCAAATACGTACTCTACACCATTATTTTTTAACGTGTCTATGACCATGTCGGCTGCAGTATATTTTTTGTCTGCCATTATATTCATTTCCTTCCAATGCTCACATTTTATTTTATCTTGACGATAACATCAGTGTGAAAACAATTCCCCGTTGCTCATTTAAACATTAAAGATTATTATTCATGTTCTATTGATCTAAAAGATGTTTAACGGAATCATATGAAGCTTCTAATGCCTCAACAGATTGTTTAAACAATTCTTTTTCGTGATCGCTTAATGGTGTTTCATAAATTTTACTTGCACCATTTTCGTTAATTAATGTTGGTACACCAATGTATACATCTTTAAATCCATATTCTCCATTTAATTGTGAAGAAACTGTTAAAATTGTGTTTTCGTTGTTTAATAAAGCTTTTGAAATTCTTAATAAGGCTAATGCAATACCGTAGTATGTTGAACCTTTAGCTTGAATAATTTCATAAGCAGCGTCTCTAGTTTTTTCATAAATTTCTTGTGCTTTTGCTTCACTACCTGTTTGCTCTTTAAGCGTATCGAATACTGAAATACCAGCGATATTTGCTTTAGACCATACTGCTAATTCTGAGTCACCGTGTTCACCAATGATTGCAGCATGCACACTTGCAGGAGCTACATTTAACTCATTACTGATTAAATATCTAAGTCTTGCAGAGTCTAATACTGTACCTGAACCGATAACACGTTCAGCTGGTAAACCAGTTAATTCTTTAACATAACGTGTTAAGATATCTACTGGATTTGCCGCAATTAGGAAGTAACCATCAAAACCACTATCCATAATACTTGTCACAATGCTATGCATAATTTTTGTATTTTTCTCTACTAATTGTAAACGTGTTTCACCTGGTTTTTGTGGTGCTCCAGCAGTAATAACTACTAAATCAGCATCTTTACAATCGCTATATTCTCCAGCTTTGACAACAACTGGTGAATCGCTGTGAAGTGCACCGTGGTTTAAATCTTGAACGTCTGCATTCACTTTATCTTTAGCAATATCAATAATTACAAATTCATCTGCAATACCTTGTGTTACCATTGCAAAAGCATAACTAGAACCTACTGAGCCGTCCCCAACTAAAACAACTTTTTTACCAAATTTTTTCATATTGAAAAACTCCTTCACTTTGAAGAGATAAAGATTAAAGTTTACGTTTTTATCTCATTCATTTATAATAAATTACAATTAAATACGACTTCATTTTAAATATACTTTATTAAATTTTATGTGTAAACATACAAGGGGTTAAATGATGTTAACGTCACCAATTTGTTGGTTTTTAAGTGCCTTACAACACTCATTATAGTCTCTCTTAATGTATTAATAAAATACATATTTTCGATTAATAACATTCCTAAAAGGAATACATTATATATAGAAAAACGTAATGAAAATACTTTGATGCACTATGACACCAAAGTATTTATAAATTCAAATATTCATTTTGATATTAAAGGATTATTACTTCTCTCTTAAGTCCCTTATAAATTGTATCCATTCCCGCGTTACAAAATTAAGATATGCATCTCTTCTCCAGATTAAACCTAAATGCCATGATAACTCTGCATTTTCTAGTTTCAATGCTTTCACATTATCTCCCATTAAATGTACTAAACTTTCTGGTACGACACTAATACCAATGCCTTGACTAATCATATTCGCGATAAAACTAATTTGAGATATATTCGCTACAGTTTTCGGATAAAACCCTAATCGTTTACAGTTCTCGATAATTTGATCTTTCAAGTAATAATCATCGTGAAATAGCACAAACTCTTCTTGTTTTAGTTCAGCTAAATCTACTTTTTCTTGTTGTGCCAATGCATGGTCTTTACTCACAACAAGTAATAGCTCTTCATTATACAATGGTACCGAATGAAATAAAGTCGCATCAACTGGTAACGTCGTGATACCTATATCTACTTCATCTGTTTCTGTGAGGTTTTCTACTATTTTACCTCCACCCTCCATTACCTCATACGTGACTTTCGGATAGAGTTGATGAAATTGATTTAAACTATCTGTAAATAATTGAACATTCATCATCGGCGATAGGGCTATTCTAATGTGACCTTTTTGTACATTCATCACATCATTCATTTCTAATGATAGTTTCTCGAACAATGCTAAAAATTCTAAGCTATTATCATAAAATGTCTGACCAATGTCTGTTAGTTTAATTTGCTTTTGTGAACGGTCAAATAATGTAATATCATATTCGTTTTCTATACTTTTGATTGCTTTACTGATTGTTGACTGTGCAATATATAAATGTTCAGAAGCCTGTGTCATACCACCACGTCGAACAGTTTCAACAAAATATTTTATCTGTTTTATTTCCATAGTGTTAACCTCTTAATTTTTAATTTGAATTTTGAAAGTTATTCCACCGTATGCTCTCTTCTATAGATTAATATACTATAAAAGATAAATATCAATACTAGGATGATTGCTGCAACTAATATGGCATAAGTACCTATATATTTTTGAACTTCTGCTGAAATAATAGCTCCAATAATAAAACTTAATACTATTCTAATGTAAAGTTTAGCCTTTCTCAATTGAGCAGTATCGCCATTTAATATATATTCACTCAGTGCTATCACACCATTTTTAAGGTTTCCCGTTGAAAAGGTATTATTATAACCTTCACCTTCTATTTTACTGAATGAGGTTGTTAGCATTGCCATACCGAAGGCTAATGGTGGTAAGATATACAAATTAGGTATACTCATTGGTAAAAATCCTACAACAAGACAACTTAATGTAATAGGTAATAATGAGACTAATCTCCAATACCGTGTTGCCATTTGATGATGAATTAAAGATACAAACATTACGCCAATCATAAAAGATACAACCGAAGCGATCTTCAACATACCACCAGTTAAATCTCTATGTGATACTTCTGAAGCAAGAAATATAATATTTCCTGTTTGACCTGCTGCTAGTGTACCTCCCCGACTTAAAAAGGTGTAAGCATCAATATATCCACCAACAAAGGTTAAGAGTATAGCCATTTCCTTACTCTGATATATATTTCTTCTCTTAAATTTTTCTAAAGCCATCATTATCGCCTCAATGCTTTTTTATTTATATTAACATGGAACATAAAGTCCCTTGATAAGTTTCATATATCTTTATTTTATAGAATATGTTGTAAAAAGCTAAAATATCGTTCACATTTATAAAAAAGTACTTCTTATAACGATATTTTCTGTTATAATCAAGTTTATCCTTTTAAATTTGAGCGTGAAACAGAAATAACTACTAACTTTATTTATTTCATCAAGTCACCTCGGCAAGGATAGCTCTAATTGTAATACTTCATTTCATGGTATATACGATTTAGAAAGCTACTGCCATTTTGTAGACATATTATATAATGCTAATTTATGTCACGTATAACAGAATTGAACAAGAAAGTTTTGATTTTTCAGAATTTTTAGACAAAACATGCGTTTTTTATGCTATGATATAAATTATTAAAATGACAGTTAAATATAACTCATTGATATACGGAGGTTTATTATGTCTAGTTTTTTTAAACGATTAACACAAAAAGAAGATCCGTCCATCTATCAAAGTAAAGATGGACATTTAAAAAGAACTTTACGTGTTCGCGATTTTCTTGCATTAGGTGTAGGTACTATTGTTTCTACGTCTATATTTACTTTACCTGGTGTTGTAGCAGCTCAGCATGCTGGACCAGCGGTTGCATTATCATTCTTACTTGCAGCCATTGTAGCAGGATTAGTTGCCTTTACATATGCTGAAATGGCTTCGACTATGCCATTTGCAGGTTCTGCTTATTCTTGGATTAACGTATTATTTGGTGAATTTTTTGGTTGGGTTGCCGGTTGGGCACTATTAGCCGAATACTTCATTGCCGTCGCCTTTGTGGCCTCTGGTTTTTCCGCTAACTTACGAGGTTTAGTCAAACCCTTGGGCATTGAATTACCAAAAGCATTATCTAATCCATTTGGTAGTGATGGTGGCGTGATTGATATTGTTGCAGCCATTGTTATTATCTTAACTGCTTTACTATTATCTCGTGGTATGAGTGAAGCTGCACGAATGGAAAATATTTTAGTTATATTAAAAGTATTAGCAATTATCTTATTCGTCATCGTAGGACTAACAGCTATCAACTTTAGTAACTATGTACCATTTATTCCAGAACACAAAGTTACAGATGCAGGTGACTTTGGTGGCTGGCAAGGTATTTATGCTGGTGTATCTATGATTTTCTTAGCATATATCGGATTTGACTCTATCGCTGCCAACTCTGCTGAAGCGATTAATCCTCAAAAAACAATGCCAAGAGGAATTTTAGGATCATTATTAGTCGCTATTGTCTTATTTGTTGCAGTTGCTTTAGTGTTAGTAGGTATGTTCCATTATAGTCAATATGCTGATAACGCTGAACCAGTAGGTTGGGCATTACGTGAAAGTGGTCACGGTATTGTTGCCGCAGTGGTGCAAGCTATCTCAGTAATCGGTATGTTCACAGCCTTAATTGGTATGATGCTTGCTGGATCAAGACTGTTATACTCATTCGGTCGTGACGGTTTATTACCATCATGGTTAGGTAAATTAAATAATAAACATTTACCTAATAGAGCATTAATTATTTTAACAGTAATTGGTGTTTTAATCGGATCAATGTTCCCATTTGCTTTCTTAGCACAATTAATTTCAGCAGGAACATTAGTGGCATTTATGTTTGTTTCATTAGCAATGTATCAACTTAGAAAACGTGAAGGTAAGGACTTACCTATACCATCTTTCAAACTGCCATTATACCCAGTATTACCTGCAGTCACTTTCATACTAGTTCTATTAGTATTCTGGGGATTAAGTTTTGAAGCCAAATTATATACACTCATTTGGTTCATTGTAGGTATATTTATCTATTTACTATACGGCATGAGACATTCTAAAAAAGATCGTAATGATGCCTACAAATCTCCAAAAAAATCTTAATATAAACATAAATAGAGCCGTTCCACAATAATTATCGCTTGTGGAACGGCTCTTTTATTTATAGTTTACAATCTATTTACCAACCTTGACCTTCTATTTCATATTGATCTAAATCCCCTTGATTTAAAGCTTGTATCGCATTCTCAAGCGTCGATAATGCATAATCTAATTGTTCGTAAGAGATTACAAGTGGTGGTTGAAATCTTAAAACATTCCCTGCTACTGCTATGATAACAACGCCTTTATCAAAGCAATAGTTACATATTTTTAATGCTGCTTCAGGATCACGAGTCTTTTGAATTGGGTCAGATACTACATCGATACCAATTGATAATCCTTTACCACGGACATCACCAATACATTCATAATCAATGACCCATCTATCCATCGTTTGACGTACATACTCACCTTTTTCTAGACTTGCTTCGAGTAACTGTTCTTCTTCGATCATCTCAAGTGTAGCTAAAGCCGCTTCACAACTAACTGGATTCGCACCAGTAGTAAATAGATGTGCCGGTGCTTCTAATGTCTCCATGATTTCTTTACGTCCGACGATAGCTGACATAGGCAATCCTCCGGCAAGTGACTTACCAAAAGTAATTAAATCAGGTGTAAAGTTGAAGTGCTCTACTGAACTCCATTTTCCAGTACGTCCTAATCCTTGTTGAATATCATCAACAGCAATTAAGATACCGTGTTCTCTACAAATACTTTCTAAAGCTTCAAAGTAGCCTGACACAGGTTCTAATAGACCACCATCCCCTTGTATCGTTTCTAATACAATACATGCAACTTCATCAGCAGGAACATATTTATCAAACATTTCTTTAAGTGGTGCTAAATATTCATCTACAGTATTCTCATTAGGCTGTTCAAATAGACCTCTATAATTGTCAGGAAACGGTATATGATAAAAGCCGTTCAAAAGTGGACCGTATTTTTTTCTCATATTCAAACTTATTGCGGACATAGAAAGTGAACCAAATGTTGAACCATGATACGCATTTGTAAAACTGATGATATAAGGTCGTCCTGTATATGCACGAGCAAACTTTATAATACCATCATTGGCATCTGAACCGCTCAATCCATATGTCACTCTTTTTTCATAGTCACCGGGTGAAATATCGCATAACTTTTTAGATAAGCGAATTAATGGCTCGTGATACATATACGCTGGCGTATAGTGGACAAACTTGTCAACTTGCTTTTTAATCGCTTCGGTTACTTTTTTAGGCGCATGACCCACGTTTTGTGAACTTGCACTGGCTAATAAGTCGATGTACTCTTTTCCATCAACATCTACTAGCGTTGCACCGTAGCCATGATCGATGGCTAAAGGATAATATTTGATTCTTCCAGATTTAGCAAAATATTGCTCATCTTCTTTTATTAAGTCTTGTGCTTTACTCATGCTCAAATCATCCTTTCCTAATTAAACTTCACTTCATTACTGACGATTAAAAAGATGATTCATATGCTTCAGTTATAAAATGATTTCGATTTGATGATAGTACCCAATATACTAATAATTTTCAGATTTGTAAATATTTTCCGAAAATTCTAACTAAATAAAATAGATATCTTTTTTGTATGTATATTTTATCCGTATTAGGGAATAAAAAATTAATAAACCGCGGACTGGGAGTGATATTATTCTAAGACTGACTTACCACTTTTTAAGTGCTATTATTTCGTCCTTTGTATTATTACTCAGTACTATAATTATAGATGTTCTCTTACAGCATACTCATCTAACACAGCTATTATTAAATATAGATTTTCTAGTTAACCCTAAACTTGTACCAACATGGATGGAAGTCATTATACATCTTTCTATAGGTTTGATGATTTATCTCATCTTCATGGTACTTTACAATATATCAAAACTACTCTACCACTTAGCCTATCTATCTTTACTAGTGACCTTTATCGGTATGTATCCTTTTCTCATTGCCATCGCTCAAAGATCATTCTTTGTATTTAATGCGACGGAATGGATTTGGTGGCTCATTGCACATATGATATTTGTGGTATTCATGTATTTCTGTATCCTAGTTATTTCAAAATTACATTTATAAAATAAAGGAGTGGGACAGAAATAATAAAGAACCACTAATCATTTATGATCTAGTGGTTCTTACGCATTAGCCACAGCTAATGTGTACTTTAAAATAGGAATACATGAGTGAAACTCATGCATAAGAAATACTAATTTCTATAAGAAAAAGAATGACTTTACAGTCAACGACTACCTAAATATCAATGTAACTTGAGGTATTATATTTATGTCCTAGCTTGTTGTTAATTGAATGATGATTATTCTTCGTCACCATTTTCATCGTATTTCGTTACATTTCCATCTTCATCAATAATATAAGAGCCAGCTAAATTACCATCTTTATCTGTGAATGAGAATCCCCATTCTCCGTCGCTATTTTTCTCAGGTTCTTTATACGTATATGTTGATGTATCCAATTTATGACCTTCATAGTCTTCAACTTTATCAATAACATTATCACGTGTCACTGTTGTATCACTAGAATCTGAAGACGTGTCATCATCTGAATCGTCAGATGAATCGCTTGATACATCATCATCAGTCGCGGGCACTGAATCCGATTCATTAAAGTATCCTTTAACTTTATCAATTTCATCTTGACTCGCATCATATAACTTAATTGTATTAGCATTATCTAAAATACGTTTTGTTTCAGATTTTGAATAATCATCTTCCATCCAACGACGGTCTTGGAAATGAGATGGCGTGCCATAAGTCGTTATTGTACCATCGCCATTATTTTTATATATAACATGTCCAGCAGCGGTCGGTGTACCACTTATAATTTGAACGCCATCCGGATATTTTTCTGATGCCTCTTTATTATATGGGTTAATCGCTTCACCACCAACATCAGTATGGGACATAGCTGATATATGATTCTCTACTTCACCACTTCCACGGTAGTCTTTAAAAACTGTAAGCCAAACTTTAGCATAATAGTCTTGAGTATTGGTATTTTCTTGTTGTGCTTTTGAACTCTTTGAAGATGATTGACTTGAACTTTGATTCGATTGTGATGATTGATTATCTTTATTATCACTGCTTTGATGACTCTTACTTGTTGAATCATCAGATACTTTAGAACTTCCTTTGTCATTGTCATTATTCCCTAACCCACAACCTGCTAATACTATCGATGCTGTTAGTAATGTGCCAGCTAATTTTTTCATTGAAGAATCCCCTTTATTTATATTTTGTATATACATTACATTATAAATTTATTATAAACTATCTTATTTCAAAAACATATATCTAATTACACATTAATTGTAAATTAGTAAATTGTTTATCTTCTAATCTATTTGGTTTATTTATAACATTTAATCTCCATTTCTAAATCATTTATTAAGTTCTTTAAATTAGCTTTAAGTTTGAGTATTGATTCATTTAAAAAGGCTTATTCAGAAAAAAATGGTGGTACACTATTAATGTAAAAGGAATTAAATCATTCTCTAATTGGAAATGGGGTTTTCATTGTGAAGAAACGCTCTATAATTGCAACAACTGTTTTAGCAAGTACTGTTTTATTTTCAGCATGTTTCGTAAGTGAGGCCAAAGCTGAAGAAGTCACTGCAGATAATGCCATCAATGTTGCACAACAAGCTATGAAAAATAGCGGCGGTAATCCCGACTTACAAAATTTCAACGACGTCAAAGATAAGGGATCATATTTTATCATTAATATTAATAATAAGTCTGGTGCCGGCGTTGGTGCATATAAAGTTTATAAAAATGGAGAAGTTCAATATAAAAGTGGTAATTTCGGAGATTATAGTTCTTTAAATTCATCAGATAACTATACAGGCCAAGGTATTAGCGCCAAAACCTATGAAGAAAATCACGAAAGCCAACAAGAGAATGCATCAGTAGATAGTACTAAAGAGTTAAATGCGTATTATGTTGGTAAAGTGAAATCTAACGAACTACCAGAGTCAGGTAAGAATGACTCAATACCTACTAATGCATTAGCAGTGTTATCCCTAGTAGCAGGCACAGCTTTCATTAGCCAAAGACCATTAAGAAAAATTTCATAATTCATATATTTAAAAAAGAGGTTGAGATATAAAGTTTTTGTGCTATGGGAAACCGATTAGCGGCGTCCCAAAAGCAGGAATATCGGCAGAAGGGACCCAACATAGAGAAATTGGTATTCCAATTTCTGCAAACAATGCAAGTTGGGCATACGCTCACGATTCGACAAAATTTGGAAAACAATTCAAATGAACAAACTCAACTATTGAGTTTGTAAGAACTACTAACCTATGAATAAGGAAGTAGTTCTTTATCATCGTTCGGTTCTGCTCAAATCCTAAACACTTTTGTCTCGACCTCTTTTTTATGTTTTCAAAACCGTTAATTATGACAAATTTTTGAACATTATTTCTAATTGCCGATTGTGTGAATAAAAAATAAATATAGTGGTAAACCTAATTTGTAGACGGAATGAAATTATTTTCAAATGTATAAACTATTCTAATAGGAGGTAATGGAATGAAATATATTATTGTTGGTACATCTCATGCTGGTTATGAGGTCATCCAAACATTACTTAAAGAAGATAAAGACGCTGATATCCATGTATATGAAAGTGGTGATAAACCTTCTTTCCTATCTTGTGGTATACAAAGTTACTTAGAAGATGTATCACCATCTCTAGATTCATTACACTATGCGAATGAACAATCATATAAAGATCAAGGCGTTAATATTCATGTTAATAGCACCGTTACTGATATAGATACTGAACAAAAAGTCATTACAGTTAATCAAAATGGTAACACTGAACAAGCAAGTTACGACAAACTCTTCTTAAGTCCAGGAGGCAAACCGGTCACACCTCCAGTTGAAGGTATCGATCAATACAATCATGTTTTATTCATGCGTGGCAGAGATTGGGCTGATCAAGTAAAATCACGCATGCCAAACGCCAAAAAAGCAGTTGTCGTTGGTGGTGGCTATATCGGTATCGAAGCAGCCGAAGCCTTTGCTAAAGCCGGTATTCAAACGAAAGTTATTGATGTCGCGGATCGTATTTTAAGTACGTATCTAGACCAAGAATTTACTGATATTCTTGAGGATAACGCTAAAGAACACGGCTTAGAATTTATAGGTGGCGAAACCGTTCAATCCTTAAATGGTGATGAACAAGGAAATGTAACTAAAGTCATCACAGATAAAAATGAGTACGAAGCAGATACAGTACTATTTGCCGTGGGTGTCCAACCTGCAACAGATTGGTTAGAAGGTAAAATAGACTTAGGTAAAAAAGGCGTCATTAATATTAATCATCAACAACAAACATCTGCAAAAGATGTCTATGCTGGTGGCGATGCAACACTTGTACCATTTGCACCAGTTGAAGAAGATCGATATATTGCTTTAGCAACCAATTCACGTCGACAAGGTGTAACAGCAGCTAAAAATATGTTAGGTCATGATATGACAATGCCTCGCGTTTCTGGTACATCTGGTTTACAATTGTTTGATTATAAATTTGGTCAAACAGGTGTTCATGGTACAGAACAAGATCATTATGATGGAAATTTAGGACAAAAATATGTCAAAGAACTTATTCGTCCAAAATTCATGCAAGATGAAATCCCTGTGCATATGAAAATTATCTATGATGAAGATAGTCATAAAATTTTAGGTGCACAACTAATGTCTAAAGATAATATCACTGAATCAATCAATACAATGTCCATTGCCATTTCAGCTGGTTATACTTTAGAACAACTCGCAGTGCAAGACTTCTTCTTCCAACCTGACTACGACAGACCTTGGAATTACTTAAACGTACTTGCTCAACAAGCATTAAATGACACATTTGGTAGCGATCAAATGCTATTTTAAATTACATTGAAAGAAACACCTCTAGTGCATTGTATGCATTAGAGGTGTTTTTTAATTAACTATTTATCTCTTTTCTCTTTTTGGTAATCTTTATCTTGATTCTTTCCTTTTTCAGGATTGAAGTTGGCACCTTTAGTATAGTCATTGCCAGCATTCCATAATAAGAATTCGTTAACGCCATTATCTTTTAAAGCCTGTACTTGATCTGATAATGCTTTTGCATCATATTCTTTATATTTACCTTCACCAAGATATGAAGCGGTAAAGTCTTGAATCCACGGACGGGAAATTGGTTTTTGTTTACCTAATGAATCTAAAATACTATTTTCTTTTTGGATATATCTATTAACTGTTTTATATGGTTCAGTATCAGGTGCTTCTAATCCAAAATCTCCTGGACTCCAATGTGATGGATAAATCATAGAAGAAATGGCATCTACGTTTTTAGAGATTTTAGGGAAGCTTTGACCAATACCTGGTGCATTTTTCACTAGTGCAGAATACCCAAAGACATCCGCTGATATTTTGACATTGTATGGTTTTAATTCTTTACGTGCATATTCTAAATAACTTGTAACTGCATCTACACGCTGATCGCCTTTACTTAATTTACTATTTTTATAATCACCTTTATCGTAATCTAATTGATCAGCTTCATTTTCAAATCCTTCTGGAAATCTAACATAGTCATACTGAATATCTTGGAAACCAGCTTTAGCTGCTTCTTTAGAAATACTTACGTTATATTTCCAAACATCTTTAACAAATGGATTTACAAAACTATCCCCTTTACCATTTTGCCAAACAGAACCATCTTTCTCTTTATATGACCATTCAGGATGTTCTTTAGCTAACTTAGTATCTTTAAATGTAACGATTCTTGCGATAGGATAAATGTCATTATCTTTTAACTTCTTCAATAATGGTTTTGCATCTGCAATATCCATAGAATTTTTATCGATTAATTTATTACCAGTATTAAATTTCATAGTGACGTTACCTTCGTCATCTTTGACATCGATAACCATTGCATTTAATTTGGCATCTTTCACGTATTTAATTAATTGGTCAATTTTATCCCCTTGTGTTGAATTACTTGTAACGTAGATACCTTTCACACCATCTTTAGGATAAGCGACTTTATTTCTTTGGTTAGCCGTTTGTTCTGCTTTATTATCTTTCGATTTATCATTCTCATGACCCGAACTACAACCAGTAATTATTAATGCACTTGCTGCTAATGTAATCCAAATTTTTTTTTGCTTCATCCTTAATCCCCTTTTATGTATTGAGAAATGATTTTCACAAACAATTTATATCGTGGTGCAAAATATTAAAAATCATCAATCTTTTCTTATATTATATATTATCATATTTCATACATAGCATGTACATTACATATATTTATTTTTTATTTGATAATCCATAATTTCTCAGGGTATTTACGTTGTAACTTCTTTATTTTTTCGTTATTAATCTTTGGAAAATCCCAAATAAATTTTAAAAATGCTAGACTCATTGTTTTAGGATTCTTTCCAATTGTTCGATTACAAATGACATGTAGAAAATATCGTTTTAGCACTCTCCATATACACGTCATTCTTTTTTCTTGTAACCAGATCACAACTTCAGCATGACTCACTCTTAGTTCTAATGTGTCTATATAATTCCCATCAATGATCCAATAATGTTGTACTAAGATATCTTTGATTTCGTTAATCAATTCATCTTGTTCTATGGTCCGATTATCATCTTTCCAATTGATTTGATCCAAATGATAAAGAGGCAAGCTCATATATTTAGACAAATAATTACTTAATGCAGATTTACCACTTCCTGGACTACCTATAACTAGAACTTTGTTATACATTGTTATCCTCCTTCAAATCATCACATTATAAGGCGATTTTTTGACTTTATACTATTATAGTGTAATTTTCTTGGTAATTATAAGTTGAATCGCTTGAGAATAACAATATTTTTTATCATACTGTAGATGAAAGTTAAGTTAAGGAGTGGAAAGTATGAATAAAGAACAATTAGAAAAAATGAAGAATGGTAAAGGATTTATCGCTGCATTAGACCAAAGTGGCGGTAGTACCCCTAAAGCACTTAAAGAATATGGTGTTAACGAAGATGAATATAGCAATGACGATGAAATGTTCAAACTTGTACATGACATGCGTACTCGCGTGGTAACTTCACCATCATTCTCAGCTGATAAAATCCTAGGTGCAATTCTTTTCGAACAAACAATGGATCGTGAAGTTGAAGGTAAATATACTGGAGACTATTTAGCTGATAAAGGCGTTGTTCCTTTCTTAAAAGTGGATAAAGGTTTAGCTGAAGAACAAAACGGTGTTCAATTAATGAAACCAATCGATGATTTAGACGAAACATTAGATCGTGCTAATGAACGTCACATTTTTGGTACTAAAATGCGTTCTAACATTTTAGAATTAAACGAACAAGGTATCAAAGATGTTGTTGAACAACAATTTGAATTCGCTAAAAAAATTATTGCTAAAGGTTTAGTACCAATTATCGAACCTGAAGTAAATATCAATGCTAAAGATAAAGCTGAAATTGAAAATGTCTTAAAAGATGAACTTAAAAAAGGTTTAGATAGCTTAGACAGTGATCAATTAGTAATGCTTAAATTAACTATCCCAACTCAACCTAACTTATATAAAGAATTAGCTCAACATCCAAATGTTGTACGTGTTGTAGTACTTTCTGGTGGTTACAGCAGAGATGAAGCTAACAAATTATTAAAAGATAACGATGAACTTATCGCAAGCTTCTCACGTGCATTAGCTAGTGACTTAAGAGCTAGCCAATCACAAGAAGAATTCGATAAAGCATTAGGTGACGCTGTAGATTCAATCTACGATGCATCAGTTAATAAAAACTAATTTTCATATTTAAAAAAGGTCGTGCAGGAAAACTGCACGACCTTTCTTTATATTATCCTTTATGTTTCATCAAAAGTTTGGTTGAAAAAATCACAAAATTTTTGTGTACTATTTTGACTAAACATTAATTCTCCTGGACCTGCACCGATAATTCCTATTCTTTCTTTTTTATTGAATAGACCTTCTCCAGTACAACTATATCTCTATTTAGATAATTGTTCTAATTTCTCTTTTGTCTCTTTTATAATCTTATCTAACTGTTCTTTTTTATCATTGTCTTGCATAGATTCTTTTGATGCTTTCATAAATAAATGGAATAAATCGTGTAACTTTTCGCGTGATTGTTTCATTTCTTCAAAGTCTACATTTTCAAATTGCGCCATGCGTTCTGAAAAATCACTATTTTCTTTGTTTTCATCAACAAATTGTTGACCTTCTTCTGTAATTGAATACACTTTTTTATTGCCATCTTTAGTGATTGTGACAAAGTCTCTATCTTCTAACATTTGTAAAATAGGATACACTGAACCTGGACTTGGAGAATAAAAACCTTTAAATTTTTCTTCTAAATCTTTAATAATTTGGTAACCATGTCTTGGTTCCTCTTTTAACATTTCTAAAATTACAAATTGTAAATTTCCTTTTTTGAAGAATCTATCTCTACCATTCATTTGTCTAAAGTCTCCAAACTGACCTGGCCCTCTACCTTGGCCTCTGTTCATATCAAATCCTTCAAAATGTCTCATACCTCTATTTATACGATTATTATTTCTATTAAACATGTTAATCACCTTTCTTTTTTTCGATATATCGATATATTAAACGATATATCGAAACTTGTCAACGATATATCGTTAATTATTTTAAAATAAAAAAATGGCACTATGATTTTTCCTTTCATAGCACCATTTTTATTGATTAATCTTCTTCTATGGGACTAGTTATCTCGATATTTTCTGGCTTACCAAACATAGGTGTCCATTGTTCTATCGAATAATCCGCTACTAATCCTTCTTTCCAAAACGGATCAGCTTTGAGTAATGACATTAATTGGTCTTCATTATTTGCTTTGAGTACTAAATATGCCTCCAATTTACTTTTATCTTCATTTTCAACTGGACCTGATACTAATCAATCACCAGATTCAACGAGTTGATATAAATACATAGCATGATCACGTATGTGCTGTTGCCAACCTTTCATGTCTGTATGAACAAATTTCACTAAATAATAAGACAAAGTATACTCCTTTTTAATATTACGTTATTGATATTCTTATAACCGTTCTCCATTAGATTCAATCACATTTCTATACCATTCAAAAGAATCTTTTTTCGTGCGTTCGAGTGTACCTTGTCCTTTATTATCTCTATCAACATGGATTAAACCGTAACGTTTTTTCATTTCTCCAGTAGTGAAAGATACAATATCTATAATACCCCAAGGTGTATAACCCATTAAGTCAACACCATCCTGGTCGACTGCATCAATTGCGGCTTCAATATGTTCTTTTAAATATTGAATACGATAGTCATCATGTATATTTCCCTTTTCATCTATTTCATCAACTGCACCAAAGCCATTTTCGACTATAAACAATGGAATTTGATAGCGATTATATAATACATTTAATGTGAATCTTAAACCTACCGGATCAATTGCCCAACCCCAATCACTAGTTTGAATATAAGGATTTTCAACTGAATTAGGTAAACCACCGTTCACTACGTTATCTTCTACACTACTATTACTATCATGTTTAACTACTGTAGACATATAATAGCTAAATCCAATGTAATCGACTGTACCTTCTTGTAAAATTTGGTCGTCTCCTTCAAGCCACCCTATGTTAATATTTTCTCTTTCAAACATTTTCGTAGCATAACCTGGGTAATATCCTCTAACTTGCACATCTGGGAAGAAGAAGCGCATTCTACCTGCAATTTCCGCTTCCATCATATCTTTAGGATTACAACTATATGGATAAATAGGTCCATGTGAAATCATTGCGCCTATTTCAAATTCAGGATTAATGTCTTTACCAATTTTGACAGCTTTGGCACTTGCGATAAGTTCATTATGTGCGACTTGATATAATACCTCTTCTTTATTATCTTCTTCGGATAATAACACGCCAGAGTTTGTCCATAAAAAGATAGGATTATTCAAATCCATCTGGTTATTAATTTCATTGAATGTCATCCAATATTTTACTTTATCTTTATAACGTTTAAATACTGTTTCAGCAAAATGTGCAAAGAAATCTGCTACTTGTCTATTTTTAAATCCACCATACTCTCTAGCGAGATGTAATGGCATTTCAAAATGTGATAACGTAATGACCGGTTGAATATCATATTTTAATAGTTCATCAAATAAGTCATCATAAAATTTTAGTCCTTCTTCGTTAGGGTCTTCTTCATCTCCATTAGGGAAAATACGTGTCCAAGCAATAGAAGTACGTAGACATTTTAATCCCATTTCACTAAATAATTTCACATCTTCTTTATAACGATGATAGAAGTCAATACCTTCGTGATTAGGATAATATTTATCTGCTTCTACTTCTTGAGTGATTTCACGTGCTTTTCCATGTTCACCTGCTGTCATCACATCAATCACACTTAGTCCTTTTCCACCTTGATCATAGCCACCTTCAAATTGGTTAGCTGCTAATGCGCCACCCCATAAAAAATCATTAGGTAATTTAGACATTATATATCTCTCCTTTATTTTTTAATAATTGTCATTATATTATCTTTATCTGTAACTTCATTTTTATCTTCGATTATTATTTCTTCAAACTCATCACTATTAGTTATAATAATCGGTGTAATAGTGTTATATCCTTGTTTTTCAATATAGCTTTGATTAAATCTAAGTAATGTTTGACCAATTTCTACATTGTCATTTTCTTTTGTTAATACTTCGAATCCATTGCCCTTTAAATTCACTGTATCTAAACCAACATGGATTAATATTTCTATACCATTATTAGAAGTAATACCTATAGCATGTTTACTCGCGGCAATCATACTTACTTTACCGACAACAGGAGATTTAATTTCATTCTCAATCGGTTGAATTGCTATCCCTTTCCCCATCATTCCTTCAGAGAAAATTGGATCTTTGACATCTTTCAAAGGTACTATTGAACCAGTTGTCGGTGATAAAATATATTCCTCTAATGAATCATTATTAATTTCAGTGCTATTGTTATTTATATCTGCATCTTGAACTTTATCTGTTGTGTCTTCTCCATAACCAAATATTTGTATTAAAATAATAGGTAAAACAATTGCGATAATTGAACCAATCACTATTCCCCAAATTGATGTTGGATTATCGCCACTATATCCATTAACAATTGTTATTGGCCCAGGTAATCCTGCATAAGCATAGTATTTAGGATTGAAGAAACTCGCAACTAAAGCACCAATCCCACCACTAATACATGCAATAATAAATGGCTTTTTAAATCTTAAGTTAATTCCATACATAGCGGGTTCTGTTATTCCAAATATACCTGTTATACCAGCAGATAAGGAAACTTTTTTAATTTCTGCATTTTTTGATTTGAAAAACACTCCCAATACAGCACCAAATTGAGCAATAACTGCAATTGTTTGAAATGCTTGAAATGCATCACTTTTATATTCTTCAAAGTTTGCAAGAACCATCGGTGTAACACCCCAATGCACACCAAAAATAACAAATACTTGCCAAAATGTACCAATTAATATTCCAGCTAACCATGGAGCAACATCTACTAACGTGTTAAAACCACTTGCAATACCATGTGCTGCACCAGAAGCTAATGGCCCAATTATGATAAGTGTTAGTGGTACCATAATGACAATGCTGAAAAATGGTACAAATAATTGTCGAACCACTTCAGGTATATATTTGTTCAAATACTTTTCAACATATGATAAAGCCCAAACTAATAATAGTGGTGGCAAAACAGATGAAACATAACTTGTTTCTGATAAGGGTAAACCTAAGAAATGAAAACTTTCACCTTTACCTATTCTCTCTATTATTCCCGCTAAATCTGGACTAACCAAAGCCGCACAACAGGCAACTGCAATATAAGTATTAACATTAAAATGTTTTGACGCAGTTAAAGCTATAAAAATAGGTAAAAAAGTAAATGGTGCCCAGGAAATAAAGTTAAAAACTTCGAAAGTCCCCGTTTCTTTAAAGCTAGGTATTATCAAATTGATGATGATTAATAACCCCTGCAATATTCCTGCCGCTGCAAGAACATAGATAAAAGGGGCAAATACAGCAGACATCGTAGCAATAACTCTATTCACTATAGATTCTTTTTGGCCTTGGCTATCATAATTAGAGTTATCATTTTGATCAATTAATTTTTCAAATTCTTGGAATACAGAACCTACTGCGTTACCAATGACAACTTGGAATTGACCATTATTTTCAACCACAGTTACAACGCCATCTAAATTCGATACTTGTTTCTTAGCATTAGGTATCGATCTTTTTAATACAATTCTTAGCCTTGTAGCACAATGTGATGCTTTAACAACATTTTCATTCCCACCGATAATATCTAGAATATCCTTAGCCAATTCTTTATTTTTGACGCTCAATGTCATTACCTCCTAATGGCAAAGATTATGTAAGCCCTTTCATCATCATTATAATTGTACCGGTACAATTTGTAAATGAATTCTCTGATATTATATCGGTACAATTTCGTTTTGTTATAATATATATATAATTCTAGATTGGAGAATAATAAATTATGTTGAAATATGAACATATTGCTAATGATATTGAAAGGTTTATTGATAACGGTCATTATCAAGCTGGTGATAAATTACCCAGCGTAGAAGAATTAAAAATAAAATATAATGTAAGCAAAAGTACTATTATTAAAGCACTTGCTATTTTAGAAAAAGAAGGAACTATTTTCCAAGCTCGTGGAAGTGGTATATATGTTAGAAATAAAAGAATTGATGGTTACGTCAATTTATTAAAAACAAAAGGATTTTCTGATAATCTACAAGATCATAATATAAGTAGTTTAGTCATTGAATTTGATGAATTTATTCCAGAGGAATCAGTAAGAAAACATCTGAGATTAAATAAAAATGAAAAAGTAATTTATATTAAAAGATTACGCTTTTTAGACAATCGAATATTATGTATAGAAACATCGTACTTTAATAAAAACATTGTTCCTACACTTGATAAACAAATAGCTACTCAATCCATTTTCAGTCATATTCAAAAACAATTAAACATCAATATAGGATTTTCTGACATATATTTTTATGTGGATTTTCTTAACAAAAATGAGTCACAACAATTAGAATTAAATGAAGGCGATCCTTGTATGAGACATGAACTCATATTCCACACTAATAAAGGTATACCTTTTGACTATTCTAATATTGTGTATCACTTTAAAAATGCAAAATTTTTCGTGCCTATTCAAAGTTAACAAGACACTATTTTATAACAAAACAAAAAACTCAACCAAGGCTCATTTACGCTTTGGTTGAGTTAATTTTAATTATTTTTCTCCATAGAAACCTAATTTAAGGTCTTTTGAAGTTTGTTTACGGATTTTTCTCATTAATTGTTCATCTTCAATTAATGATTCTCCATATGATGGAATCATTTTCTTAATTAATGGTTTCCATTCATCAGCATATTCAGCGAAGTTTTTCTCAAGAACTTCTAATGCTACAGATACTGAAGTTGAAGCCCCTGTTGATTCACCTAATAATGCTATCACTGAGTGGTCTTGTGAATTCACTACTTCAGTACCGACCTGAATATAACCTTTACCATGTTCTTCTGTATCTTTAATAACTTGTACACGTTTACCTGCTGTATAAACTTGCCAATCTTCATCACGTGCTTCTGGATAAAATGTACGTAAATGATT
>ERZ1023492.82-NODE-82-length-36571-cov-6.722423_pt1 | contig 36571 bp, 29 predicted proteins | sample MGYA00380541_ERZ1023492 | MGnify/ENA primary metagenome ERZ1023492 (study PRJEB33173, sample SAMEA4830351) | metagenome | study: EMG produced TPA metagenomics assembly of the PRJEB25223 data set...
ACGATCGCTAGGCACAAAGTATACGTTAATAACATCAGTTGTATTTGCTTGATTGCTATTAATCGCTTGTAAATAAGCTGGCGGACCATATGGAGATAAGAATAATTGCGCTCTATATACAGGACTATTGTTCCCTGTAATCGTATTGTTCTTTATCACATGGTCTATTGTAAATGCTGGTACGCCGTTTTTAGCAGATTCATTCACATTTGTTAGGGATGAATTAGTTTTATTTGAACTTAAGTTTGAATAAGTGATAGGTTGACCACCATAACCATGACTTGTTTCAACTAAATCTAAAGCTTGGATGATTTTTCCATTATATGTGAATTCACGCTGTCCCGCAGCGTCTGGAGCTGTTAAAGAATAACCTACTGAATTATAACTTGGCGTTCCACCTGCTTCTGCCAATGCTTTTTCAGTACCTCTAATATTAGTTCTTAAGCCTGGAATAGTCGTATTAGCTGTAATCAGCTTTAAAACATCATTTGCATTAATCGTTCTTCCAGAAGTTGCATCATAACGATAGATTAATGATTTATGATCTTGTGACCATTGGAAGCCGCCATCTGTTTGACGTCCAGGTATCGTTTGACTTGTCCACCCTACAGTATAGTCATTAGGGAAGTTGACCCATCTTAAGAAATTCATATTCGTTGCGTTAGATGTAAATGACTTTTGTAACTTATCTTTAATAACATTTACCGTTATAGTACTAGTATTAGTGCCGTTTGATGTATTAGTAATAACAATATTATTATCAGTCAATTGTAATTGATTTCGATTAGCATTTATAAATGCTTGTTTTATTTGTGCTTTTTCATCATCAGTTACATTAAATGTTGAAATACGATATACACGTTGGTCACCTGTTGGTTGATTTACATCTACTACTTTTAATTTTAAAGTTAAAGGTGCTTGGTCTTGTCTATAAGCATCACTTGCATTTAAACGGTACGTATATGTACCAACACCTAATTGAGATACTTGCGCAGAATTTGGTAGTGAATTAACTGCAGTGATAGTAAATAATGAACTATCTGGCAAATCTGCGCCATTACTTAAGGCAAAGTATTGTTTTAAATCACCAAATTCAAATTGTTGTCCTCTAGCTATCGTCACTGTTGCTTCTTTAGTATTGTTACCTTCAGCATATATTGCTTTTCGAACTGGTTCGTAAGTTATTGCATTACTGATTGAAATACGATCAGTTGACCCATCTTTATAATTGAAACTAATCATTTCTGTTGATGGAATATTAATTGGGCTTGAATTTTCTAAATATGGAATGATATTAGTGTTAACGGCTTTTAAAGCGTTAATCACATCTCTTTCTTCAGTACGAGTTAACTCTCCAGGATTAACTACATTAATTTTTTGAACATTAGGTAATACAATTGGAGAAAAATCATTACTCATTTGGCCAATATTGATTGCAATTTGTTTAGATTGACGATTATTGGTTGTATTATTGTTGTTATCTGTTGCAGAAACATTGAATCTGATTTGACTATTGAATGGTTGATTATCAGATACAATTCCAGTAATTCTAAGCGTGCCACCCTCACCATTTGCGTTTTGTACAAATTGAGAAGTCCAACCTTGTGGTAATCTACTTACATTTGTAGATTTAATTCCAGTACCATTTGAACCGTCTGTAATATCAATTGTAAAGTTGACTTGATCGCCTTTATAATATTTATTTTTTAAACCTAAAGGATTACCAATTGTTGGTGGTGTGTTGTCTGCTTGTATTTCAACAGCATTACTAAAATTAGATATCACATTGTCATTGTAATAAACGATTGCTCTGATTACACCAGTATTTGGTAAGTTCTGTACATAGTCTCCTTGATTGAATGTCACACTATTACTTGTACTTGAAGGCGCTGCAGAAGCTATAATATCGTAATTTCTTGGCACTGAAGCGGGATCATTTGTACCATCTTGTGCTAAGTTTCCGGTTACAACTAAATAAACAAGGGCATTAGGATCTGCAGGTACATTAGAGACTGTAATAGTTGGTGTAGTTCCACCTTTACCTCTTAATTCTCGAACAGTTGTATCGATTTGAGGTGGTAATGGTTTGACTCTAATTTCGAATGGTTGTTCTTTTTTACGTAATCGCACTGTACCTAAATAATCACCAGGTGCAATATTACCGACCAATTCAAGGTTTCTTTCTCTGTTATTATTAGTTCTTCCTGCAGCATTTTCAATTCGTAGTGAGCTTGGGACACCTGTAATTTCCCAATCATTATCAGTAAATTCTTCATTACTTGATATTTGAATGCGTAGTGGTTGAACATAGTTAGATGTGTTACCACTGCTTGTATAACTATTACCCATATTACCTTGAAATACATTGAAAACTGGGTGTCCTGCTGATTTAGACTCTGGTAATTCTGCACGGTTATTTGGATTGTTATTTGAGAAAAATCCAATATTATTTTGAAGTTCAGGTTTTACATATAAATAAACTGGCATCAAGGTTTCGTCATTACCGTATCCATCTTGGATATCGAATCCAAGATTTAACTTAATAGGGTTACCAGTTCGACTAGCATTTGTTAGGGTATCGTTGTTGATAAGTTTATAAATTTCAAATTCATTTAATGGTGCAACACCTGGGCCACGAAAACGATTATTAGGTAATGATGGATTATAGAATCCACCTACATAGCGACTAGGTTTTTTAGCATAGCTCATTGGATCAGAAGCAAAGTCTTCCGAATTTTCATTATTCGAATCTAATATATATTTTGTGACTTCTCTTCTTGCATTTAAATCATATACATTCTTTGAGTTACCCAGATGATATGTACGATTAATAACTTCTGTTAAATTTTTAACTCGTTCTGTAAAATGCTCTAGAGGCTCTACATATAATTCGTTATAGCTAAATAATTGTCTATATTCTAAGGCTCTACCACCAGCTGCATAATAAAAACGTTCAGCAGTACTACCTTGTGTTTTAAATTGTAATGTATAGCTAGCATTACCTTTGCCGATAAAAGCATACAATCGATCGATACCATAAATTTGGTTTGGAAATTCACCGTTTAGTAATGCAAAATTTTGTTCTCCGTTTGTTTTAGCATCATCTGATGCATTTTGTTCGTGTTGGAATTCAGGTGCACGTGCAAATTCCTTAAAACTATTAATATGAATTGTTGGTTCATCATAAAATGTGTAACCTGTACGTGGGCCTTGTACGAAATTAGAGGCACGAGAACTATCGATACCGCCTGCAGTACGCCACATGAAAGGCAATGATAATCCTTCTTCAGTACCAACACCTAAACTACTTACTTTATTTGAATTGTCTGGGTTTTCGATTGTAAATCTAACTGGACCTACTGGAACTTGTGGATCTGGTAAACCGAACCAAAATACCATGTGCTCGTGCATTCTATGACTTTGATTAAATTTAATCGTCCATTCATAACCATCTTTTAATCTTTTAGTAGTGACATAAGCAATACCTTTTGAATCTGAGGCTCTTAAAGGTATCCAAGGTGTATTAGGTAAATAAAATGGTTTTCCTTTATTTGCTGCATAAATGTATGTACCTTCAGGGTAACCTGATCCATCATTTGGATTGTCTACATAGTAAGATGTGATGGCAGATTGATAACTGTCTGATGATTTTGAATCTGCTGCACGCTCTTGAATTTGATGGTCGAGTCTTATTTGAGATTGACGCTTAGGTAATGTGCGTAACGTTGCTACTGCTTGTTCTAAATCTTGATATGCAAGTTGTAACGATTTATCACTAATTGGTTTATTGCTTCCAAGTAAAGTATTAACTTTATCAAATGCATTCTTAACTTGATCAAGTGTTGGTTGATCCACTTTATCTCTATCTATAAAGCGATAATCATGATAATTAGCATCAAAGAAAGCTTGTAACGAATCTTTATTTATTTTCGCCGGTTGCTTTAATTCACTTTCTTGTTGTATGCTACTATGTTTTACATTATTCACGTGGGCAGTTAACTTATTTTTTGCTTTATTTACTACTGCATCATTAGTATGATTATTTTGTTCTAAATCATTTGAATGATTAGAATTTGCTGTTTGATCTGTCGTTTGAATCGAATTCTTAGTATCTGTTGAAACATTTTCTGTAATTTGGTTGTCTGCACTTTCTTTATCAGTTTGAGACATCGTAGTTTCTTTAGATGGTTGTTCAGAAGTTATAGTTCCTTCATTAGTTTTGTCATTATCTAATTGGTTAGCTAATGATGTATTGATATTAGATTTCGAATCGTCATTAACCTCATCTTTTTGATGAAGGATTTGTTGTGGACTAGTTACTGTCTCACTTAATTCATCGGCTTGTGCATGAGAAGCATTGAAACCTAAAAAGACTAATGTCGCAATGACAGTTGAAAACGTACCAACTGTATATTTACGAATACTAAACTTCTGTAATTTCTCACGATTATTCACAGCTATTGTTCACTCCTTATCTTGTTGTTGTGTCTATGATGTTATGGTTGTGATAGATATGTAGGTCTGTTTATTATAGTTATGATTACAAATATGTTGTTTCGTCATAATTGCTATGATTTATCAAATAAATGATAAAAAACAGACAAATCTTCATACATCACAACATAATGTTGAACAATTCATTCGCGTTCTAATTAATAATATCATAAATTTTATATAATTGTAATTGAATATATGATAAATTATAATGATTCTAAAATAATGTGGAATAAAATAAAAACGACTCGTACAATTATCTCTAAATAGAGAATCGTACCAGTCGTTATCTTCTTGATTTTATAAATGGCTTGATATATATTTACCGGAAACGTATAGTTCATGTTCATTACATATAGATAAGATATGGTTCAATGTTGTTGCAAAGGCCATATCTTGGAACAATTGTTCACTGTTAATAGGTACATTTGTATGGATCTCAGCTAAACGCTTCGATAAGTGCAATTCATTCAAGTTGTCGGTAATTTTCTTTCTTTGACCTGGTGTTAAGGCATCCATTTGTTCTATGACCTCTTCCACACTGCCATATTGTTGAATTAATTTTATCGCAGTTTTCTCACCTATACCTTTAACACCTGCATAACCATCGGCAGTGTCACCCATAAACGCTTTGATATCGATCAGTTGTTGCGGTGCTAGTTCATACTCTTCATTAAATCGATTTAAGGTATATCTATTATAAATATTAAAGCCCTTCTTAATGAGCCACACTTCAACATTTTCATTGATACATTGTAACAAATCTCTATCTCCGGTAATAATATAGACGTCATTATCAATGGAATAAGTTTGTGCTAATGTACCAATTACATCATCGGCTTCATAATTCGTAACTCCGATATTCACAAAACCAAATTGTTCAGAAATCTCTTTAACATAATCAAATTGTGGAATGAGTTCCTCTGGTGGTGCTGAGCGATTTTGTTTATAACCTTCAAACATGTCATTTCTGAAGGTAGATTGCCCCATGTCCCAACAAACAGCTACATGTGTGGGTTGGATTTCATGGATAGCTGAAAAGATATGTCGTACAAAACCTTGAATACCGTTAGTTGGCACGCCTTTTGAATTGTACATGAATTGATTATGGAGACTCGTTGCGAAAAAATGTCTAAATAATAATGCCATGCCATCAACGAGTAATACTTTATTAGGCATTTCGATTGTCCTTCTTTCTTAATATATAATTGCTTCAAGTTGTTGGTGCTTTTCTTTAAGTTGAGAAATTAATGATTCGTCTAATTCAAATGATAATAATTCATTAATCTGACTTTGAATATTGTCTTCAATACTATTGAATTGTTGTTCTGCTTCATCAGACATTTGCTCAACGTAAGTTTCAAGTTGTTGTCTTAAGCGACTAAAGTTAGTTTGAAGTAGTTCTAATGTACTTTGACAAATCATTTCATGAATATCTTTTTGAGCATTCGCATTTAAAATTTTACGTTTCGTTAATTGTTTAGGTAATTCAGTCATTATATCGTTTAAATCGATATGAAGTAATGGTTGATCAACAACATCAGGTTGTAAATTGAAGCGTGGATGTACAATGATATGCAATTGACTTAACTGTTGTAAGACAGGTGCAACTTGTTCGTCTAATTGCTGATTAAAATATTTCTTAATTCTTTCAGTGATTAATGATTGCTCTAAGAACATTCTTTGATGAATTTGATCTAAATATATTTTAGTTGAATTTTTCTTTTCCGCATTGAAATCACTATTTTGTGTCATTTGACTGTTATAAACAGACTTAATATCATCCATTAACTGAAGCTTTAATCTTTGATTTAAATGATAGACTTGTTCTTCGACTTCGTTATTTGTGTGTTGCGTCGTAGTCGCAATCAATTGATTTTCAAGTCTTTGTTTATCTTTATAAGTTTCTAATTTACGTTGACGTTTCGCGATGTCATCTTTATTGGTTTCAAATTCTGAAATCATGTCTTGATATGACTGATCAATTTGTTGAAGTTGATGAATCATTTGTTGTTCGAGAATCGTTTTAGATTCTACATCGACAAAATGTTGAATGCTTTCTTTTAATTGATTCATACCTTCATCATTAGATTTTAATGCTTCTCGACTAGACACACCAAACACTTCAGATTGTAATTGAACTTGGTTTAGTGCGTCGGCAACATAATCTTTAACTGCATTGAGATCTTCATCACTTTCAGCTAAATCGACAGCATTAATAATCATTTTGAATGCCTGATTCTCATTTAACTGATTCATATCTTTCATATGTTCAATGAAAGCTTTGTCGTTATCAGTAAAAGAGTGATTGAAATAACTGACATATAAAATTAAGTCAGATGAAGTAAGGATTTGTTCAGTTTCGTTAGTATGACGTTGGTTATTAGAATGTAAACCAAGTGAATCGACAACGATTTTACCTTTAAGCCATTCAACTGGTACTTGTAAATGTACTGTTTTTACGAAGGTAGCATATTCATCTTCGGCAGACCATTTTTTGACATCTTCTTGTGAAATATGATGTACTTCACCTTCTTCTAACATATTGATATACATATCATAATGTTTTTCAACTGCTGAAATAAAAGCAAGTTGATTTTTTTCTAGTTTTGATTTCAATTGAGAAATATCGCTATTGATAAATTCATCTAAAGACGAGAATGACTGATTAAAGAACTCTAGCAATTGGTTAATCTCATCGAGTAATTGCTTAGATGATTTTAATGTAATGCTACTACTTTCCCCGTATGTAAGTTCTGTAGTAGCTGCTGTTGTCGGATTTGGCGAGCTAACTAAGTAATTATCACCTAATAAAGCATTAATTAAACTACTCTTACCAGCGCTAAATGTACCAAATACCCCTATTTTTGTAATTTTTTGATCTAAACGCGTTAGTGTTTGCTTAATGTCAGTTTGTGTACGTTCGAATAATGGAATATCTTCGATGATATTTAATGCTTTTTCAATGTCTACTTGTGAACGACTCACTGAGTCATCATTGGCTTGAATATGAGCACGATGCTGATGTTGTGTTGTATCGTTTTCTTCTTTAATCGTGAAATTGGCTTCAGTGCGACCAGTTAATTTATCTAAAGAATCTTCCAAATGTATATAGTAATGTTGATAATTGCGTGTTGTGATAGATTCTTTTAAGTTATTTAATTGTAAGTAACGTTGATATTCATCTGATGTTTCATTGTCTTCGCTTTCAATCTCATTAGCTTGTACGTGTTGAATAGCTTTTTCAAATAATGGATTCGATTGACGTTCAACAAATTGACTGATTGCTTTAACAACTTCATCTGAAAATGTTAATACATAAGTATTACTGATGGTTGTTTGTGGTTGATACAATGATGAAACTAAATCATTAGGAATATCATAGGATTGGTTGAGTATATGTTCGTTTATATTTTTTTGATTAATAAAGCGCGTTAAGAATGACATGTCTTCACGCATAGGTTGACGTATTTGAGTATTAATCTTTTCTTGAAGCATACTGATCGCTTTATCTAAACGCTCCGTTTGTGCTTCCTCTTTCTTTTTAGCCTTATTAAAGAGACCACCTACTTTAAAGTCAGTTGCCTTACTTTCTAGATAAGAACGCAGTTGTTCGCGCATATCATGTGTCATAATATAGGCATTTTCTAATATATCTTTACGTTTTTGTTTAAGATATGCTTTTAATTTGTCTTTATCATTTAGAAGTTGTGCTTCTTCTGAGACAGCTTGTGTTTGTTGGAAATTTAAATAAGCTTGTTCAAACTCATCTTCTTCAATGTTGAGGTATTCAAGTATACTTTGCATTTCATTTTGAATGTATGAAAGTTGCGCATCTGTAATAAAAGATACCGTACGTTCAACATACGCTTCCATTTGCTCTCTATTCTTATCTAAATATAAGAGGTATTCTGACAATTCATCAATTTGGTTTTCAGGATGATCGAATTTTGAGACATAATAAATATGTTGTAAATCGATGTCCCATTCATTTATAGATTTTTCAACTCTAGATTTGAATGTATCAAATGACAGTTCATCATCATTATGTTTATCGATTTGGTTAATGATGAATACAACTGGAATGCCTACTTCATTAATTCTTTTCATAAATTGAAAATTAAGTGCAGATTGCACGTGATTATAGTCAACGGTATAAAATAAAACGTTACTCGTATACATGAATTGTTCAGTTGTTGTTTGGTGTGTTGCGACATTGGAATCGACACCAGGTGTATCCTGGAAGGTAAAACCTTTATCAAATTTATCGGATTGGAAGTTAATCTCTACAGATTCAACATCTATATTTTGACGATTCATTTGTTTAACTTCATCGTATGTTTTTAATTTTGTATATTGTTGGTTTGGTAAGTTTGCGATGATATCTTCTGTATCAGATACTGATACGATTGCTGTATTACTAGTTGTAGGAACTGGAGAGCTTGGTAAAATATCTTGCTCTAATAACAAGTTGATCAGTGTCGATTTACCAGCTGAAAAGTGCCCAACAAATGACATTGTAAATTGGTTTTTATATACCTTTTTAATTACCTGATTAATTGTATTTAGTAAAGCAGTGTTATTAGATTTTTCAACTTCTTTTTTTAATTTATATAAAATGTCTAATTGCTCTGTATGTGTCATGCGTATTAATCCCCTTTAGTTCAGTCAATAAAAAAGAAGAGATTAAGACAATGTGATTTAAAATTCTATACAAAATTTTAATGTAAGTGACGTTGTCATAACCTCTTCTAAATAAGTCAGTTATCATAGATTATGATATTACTTAAAATATTATCATATATATCGCTTAAAACCTATGAATTTTAGACAGGATTATTCAAACCATGAGGGTTTGGTAGCTTCAGTTCCTGGCTTGAATACACCGATATTCTCTTTTGAATGTAATTCTGGGTGCTTCGCAATTTGTACTGCTAAATTAGCGACACTTTTTCTTGATACTTCTGTACCCTCGAAGGCCCCTTCTTTTGTGCTAATTTCATATATATTTTCATTTTTATCTGTTAACCAACCTGGTCTAATAATTGTATAGTCTAGGTCAGATTGCTCGATTGTATCTGCTGCTTGACGGTATAAGTCTAACTTATCTCCAAATTGTTGTTTATTCCATTCATTGAAAGCTTCAGGTAACTCATCATAAATGCCTGGTGCAGCAATTAAAATTAATCTTTTAATACCTTTAGCGTCCATAGCTTTAACTATCGTTTCAGCGTGACGGTTTAATGAACCAGAGGTACCAGTAAAAACAATATCTATATTGTCTAAGGCTTGTTCTAAATCTTGTTGGTTCTTAGCATCACCTTCAAAAACTGTTACTCTGTTTGATGCGTAATCAGGGATACGATGTGCATTTCTTAAGAACAGGTTCACATTAAAGTTTGAATTCTCTAAGAAAATTTTAGTTGCCTCGATAGCCACACGTCCGTTTGCCCCAATAATTAAAACATTCTTCATATTAATTACTCCTCTCAATAATAATGATTATTATATTTATTAATTATAAAAGTAATTTAAATTAAAACACTCTTAATCCAACCTTACTACAGTTGAATTGAGAGTGCTAATGAATTGATTTGATTTTATTAATTATGATTCTTTTTAGTTTGAGGTTTTTTACCCCAATATTGATAGTACGTACATTCGATATAACCATTAAACAATTTACGACGTTTTGTCGCTTTTTTGTTAACTAAATGTTCGTATTCCTTATTACTCGTTAGAATATAAGTTGATAAATAATCGTGTTGTTTCATTAATGTACCAATATATCGGTACATTTCTTCTACTTCATCTCTATCACCAATACGTTCACCATAAGGTGGATTACCGATTAATGCTATTGGTTCATCAGTATCAATTGTTAAAGTATTGACATCTTTTACACTAAATTGAATAATATCTGATAATCCGACTTCTTCTGCGTTTCGTTTAGCGATTTCAACCATTTCTGGGTCGATATCTGAGGCATATACTTGAATTTCTCTATCATAATTCGCGTGTTTATCAGCTTCGTCTCGCATATCATCATATATATTGGGTGGCATGATATTCCATTCTTCAGATACAAAATCTCTATTGAATCCTGGTGCGATATTTTGTGCGATAAGACATGCTTCAATCGCAATCGTACCTGAACCACAGAAAGGATCGATAAGTGGTGTATCGCCTGTCCAATTGGCTAATTTAATCAAACTAGCAGCTAATGTTTCTTTGATAGGCGCTTCCCCTTGTGCTAAACGATAGCCACGTCGATTTAATCCTGAACCAGATGTATCAATAGTAAGTAAAACCTTGTCTTTTAAAATTGATACTTCTACTGGATATTTTGCCCCTGATTCGTTGAGCCATCCTTTTTCATTATATGCATGTTTAAGACGCTCTACGATTGCTTTTTTAGTTATGGCTTGGCAATCTGGCACACTATATAAAGTAGATTTAACACTGCGACCCTGGACTGGAAAGTTCCCTTGTTGGTCGATAATTGATTCCCATGGTAATGCTTTTGTTTTTTCAAATAATTCATCGAACGTTGTTGCTTTAAATTGTCCCATGACAATCTTGACACGGTCTGCGGTACGTAACCATAAGTTACATTTGACGATGGCGTTTTCGTCACCTTCAAAAAAGATACGCCCATTTTCTACTTGTGTTTCGTAACCTAGTTCTTGAATTTCTTTGGCTACGATTGATTCAAGCCCCATTGGACATACTGTTAATAATTGAAACATGCGTTGTTCTCCTTTTGGATTGATTTCTTTATGTTTATTCTAACAGAGTTAGTTTTAAAATTTAATCATATAGTGTGATTCATTTCTACGTCAGATTAATAATTTATTTAAACAAATAGTGTTTATCGACATTAAAAAAGCTCTCCGTTGTATGGGAGAGCTAAACTAGTGGTGATATTTCTGTAAGCCATGTTCTGTTCCATTGTACTCATCACGTGCACTAGTCACACTGGTACGTTGGTGGTAACCATCTGTCTACACATAACAAATATATGCATGTGTCTCGTTTATACGTTGAATTCCGCTAAACAAGTGCTCCTACCTAATTTGGATTGCTCACTCGAGGGGTTTACCGCGTTCCACCTTTTATATTTCTATAAAAGCTACGTCACTGTGGCACTTTCAAACTATTCTAACCGTATCCTTAGACTTAGGTTATTTCATTGCCGTCAAATTAATGCCTTGATTTATTGTTTCATCAAGCACGAACACTACAGTCATCTCAGACTGTGTGAGCATGGACTTTCCTCTATATCACTATAGCGATCACCCAAAATATCACCTTTGAGAGTATAACATAAAAAAAGGTTGAGACAAAGCTTTTTAAGTATGATGTCAACACCGCTGTTAATAAAAACTACACGTGTCATTATACTTATAAATAAGTTGAACGATATAACTAAATGACTTATATCGCACGGATTGTCTCAACCGATTCATTTATTATTTCCCAAATACTGCTTTTTCTAAATTAGAAATACGTTTTAAAATATCAACATTATTTGATGATGCATTGTTAGAACCATTTGAAGAAAAGTTTTTATTCTCTTGTGGTCTAGTTGTCGCTACGCGTAATCTTAATTCTTCAAGTTCTTTTTTCAGTTTGTGGTTTTCTTCTGAAAGTTTTACAACTTCGTTATTCATGTCTGCCATTTTTTGATAATCTGTAATAATATCATCTAAAAAAGCATCTACTTCTTCTCTTCTATAGCCACGAGCCATAGTTTTTTCAAAATCTTTTTCATAAATATCTTTCGCTGATAATTTTAATGAAACATCTGACATTTTTTTCCACCTCATTCGAAACTTTGATCTTGAGACCACTGCAAGTCGTTGATGAATTCAGTGAGTTCATCAAACGTCACAATATCACAAGTATAGTTTGTTTTTTCCATAAAATCAACTAACATCGATTTGAAGAATTTGGGGCTAGCCTCTTGTTCCTCATCATATATTAATAATGTTAGATCTGTATGGTCTAACATAAATTGGTCAGCCTGTTTGAATTGGAATGGTCCTTGATACTCTGAATGAAATACACTTTCTGTGAAATCTGCATGATTAATAATATTTATGTATTTCGTTTGGTTTTGTTCATTCCATTTTGATGTATGACCTTCAAAGGGTGTAATAACACCCAGTTTGAGCTCAGGATATCTTTCTTTTAATTCAATCACAACTTCTGCTGACCATAATTCAATTCCCATCTGACCTTGAATTAATACCCATTCTAATCCTTCATCTAATAATTGTTCAATTTTATGTTTAATAAATTCTTTTAAATAGTAAACTTCAGGCGCATCATCTTTAAATATATTTAATTCATAAGATTTATACCCTGTGATATAAACAGTTTTAACCATAATTTCCCTCTTTAAACATGTTTATTTAAAATATTGTTCAAATCATATTGTACCGCTTTTATTTTTTCAGTGAAAAGTTTTCTACTTGTCCGCTTAAAATGGCATTCAACGGATAATTCTTCTATATTTTTTATTAACAAATCTAGTTTTGGTTTATTCATATAAGTGGTATCAATGAGTGATTGTTCATAGGGCTTTAATTGTTCTAATAATGAATCTATATGTTGGACATAAGGTTCAACCACTTCGTGAAAGTCATTGTCTTCGTCATATTCTCTAATTTGATCGTAAATGTCGTTCATATAATTCACTTCTTCTATTAACTGTCGAATGGTATCTAGCATCTAGTTGCCTCCTACATTATTAATTTACCATAATGCACTTAATGCGTCATACTTTGCAATATTTAATTAGAAAATGGTTTTTAGCTAATCATTAGTTAAACTATAGGGTTAGTAGATATAGATTCAAGGAATTTAAATAGACACGATTGGAGAAATGTCTCTATATATGAAGATAAATGTGATTGTTTTTATTGTTTATTTGATGAAAGCACGTTAAAATAAGGTTTGATGTATTTTTGGTTAGTTAAATATACATTAATTTTATAAAAGTTTGGTTAATCGTAAATTGTTGTGTATAATAATTGCAGTTTACTACCAAGCTTGTGTGGTGAAATATATGAATTATCCTAATGGTCAACCATACAAAGAAAATAAGTCTTTGGACGGACGCAAATCAACGTCTAACTCAAGTAACATTGAGTATGGCGGACGAGGTATGTCACTTGAAAAAGATATTGAGCATTCTAATGCTTTTTATTTAAAGCGTGGCATCGCAGTCATTCACAAGAAACCTACTCCTGTCCAGATAGTGAATGTTCATTATCCTAAACGGAGTAAAGCTGTGATAAATGAAGCTTATTTTCGTACGCCTTCAACAACTGATTATAATGGCGTATATAATGGCTATTATATTGATTTTGAAGCGAAGGAAACGAAGAATAAAACATCATTTCCTTTGAATAATATCCATGATCATCAAGTGAATCATATGAGAAACACATACCAACAACAAGGTATTGTTTTTTTAATGATCAGATTTAAATCACTTGATGAAGTATATCTATTACCTTATTCTAAATTTGAATTCTTTTGGGATAGATATCAAAAGGATATTAAAAAATCAATAACAGTTGATGAAATACGAAAAAATGGTTACCATATTCCTTATCAGTATCAACCTAGATTGAATTACCTCAAAGCAGTTGATAAGTTGATATTAGATGAAAGTGAGGACCGCGTATGACGGAAAACAAAGGGTCTTCTCAGCCTAAGAATAACGGCAATAATGGGAAGTCCGACGAAAAAAAGAATAGAAATGTGAAGAGAACGATTATTAAGATTATTGGCTTTATGTTTATTGCCTTTATTGTTCTATTGTTGCTCGGTATCTTACTATTTGCATATTATGCATGGAAAGCACCTGCTTTTACTGAATCTAAGTTAGAGGATCCAATCCCTGCTAAGATTTATGATAAAAATGGTGATTTAGTTAAGACGTTAGATTATGGTCAACGTCATGAACATGTCAATATCAAAGATGTACCACAAGGTATGAAAGATGCCGTATTAGCCACTGAAGATAATCGCTTCTATGATCATGGTGCTTTAGACTATAAACGTCTATTCGGTGCAGTTGGTAAAAACTTAACTGGTGGATTTGGTGCACAAGGTGCTTCAACCTTAACACAACAAGTTGTTAAAGACTCATTCTTGTCTCAACAAAAATCTATCGGTCGTAAAGCACAAGAAGCTTACCTTTCTTACCGATTAGAGCAAGAGTATAGTAAAGATGAAATCTTCCAAGTTTACTTGAATAAGATTTACTACTCTGATGGTGTAACTGGTGTCAAAGCGGCTGCTAAGTACTACTTTAATAAAGACCTTAAAGACTTAAACTTAGCTGAAGAAGCTTACTTAGCTGGTTTACCACAAGTACCTAATAATTATAATATTTATGATCATCCTAAAGAAGCTGAGAGTCGTAAAGATACAGTGCTATACTTAATGCATATGCATCACAGAATTAGCGACAAAGAATATGCAAAAGCTAAGAAAATCGATCTTAAAGCTAATTTAGTTCAAAGAACTGATAAAGAACGTCAAAATACGACTGAAGATAAAGATCCTGAATTAGCATCTTATGTGAACTTTGTTAAATCAGAATTAATGAATAACAAACATTTCAAAGATGAAAACTTAGGTAACGTTCTTCAAAGTGGTATTAAGATCTATACTAATATGGACAAAGACGTTCAACAAACGCTTCAAGATAAGATTAATAATGGTAGCTTCTACAAAAATGATGACCAACAAGTTGGTGCAACTATCTTAGATAGTAAAACTGGTGGTTTAGTAGCTATTTCTGGTGGACGTAATTATAAAGACGTTGTTGACAGAAACCAAGCTACAGATGCTCACCCTACTGGTTCATCACTAAAACCATTCTTAGCTTATGGTCCAGCAATTGAAAATATGCATTGGGCAACAAACCATGCACTTCAAGATGAATCTTCATATCAAGTAGACGGATCAACATTCCGAAACTATGATACTAAGAGTCATGGTACAGTAAACATCTATGATGCTTTACGTCAAAGTTTCAATATTCCAGCCTTAAAAGCATGGCAACAAACAAAAGAAAGTGCCGGTAATGATGCGCCTAAGAAATTCGCATCTAAAGTTGGTTTAGATTACGATGGTAAAATCGGACCTTCTGAAGTATTAGGTGGTTCTTCATCTGAATTCTCACCTACTCAATTAGCATCAGCATTTGCTGCAATTGCTAATGGCGGTACTTATAACAATGCACATTCAATTCAAAAAGTTGTCACTCATGATGGCGATACGATTGAATATGATCATACAAGCCATAAAGCAATGAAAGATTCTACAGCATACATGTTAGCTGAAATGCTTAAAGGTACTTTCAAAGCTTACGGTTCTGCTTATGGACACGGTGTATCTGGCGTTAATATGGGTGCTAAAACAGGTACAGGTACTTATGGTGCTGAAATCTACAGTCAATATAACTTACCTGATAATGCAGCCAAAGACGTTTGGATTAACGGATTCTCACCTCAATACACTATGTCAGTGTGGATGGGCTTCAACAAAGTTAAAGAATACGGTACAAACTCATTCGTTGGACATTCGGAACAAGAATATCCACAATACCTATTCGAAGACGTTATGTCAGACATTTCTTCTAGAGATGGTAAAGACTTTGAAAAACCAAGCTCAGTTGAAGGTAGCGATCCAGAATCATTATCTGTTAGTGGTCACCCTGACAACAATACTACTAATAAGAGTACACATGGCGACAGTGATTCGTCATCATCTAACAGTAGTAACACAAACGGCTCTAATGGTTCATCAAACAGTTCAAATGGCAGTTCACAACAAGGTAGTAGCTCACAACAAAGTGGCAATGCCTTAACTCGTCTATTCAGTTTCAATGCGATATTTAATAATAAAGCATCATAATTTATAGACGAAAAGCACAAACCTTACTTCAAGGTTTGTGCTTTTTTTATGTACGAATATACAAATAAACTCGCTAATAACAGATATGTCTGATTAGCGAGTATTTTATAAACTATTTCTGATTATTTATTTTCTCTTTTTACGAATTTGATATGAGGCATTCATCTTTATGAGTTCTGATTTTAATGTTTTCATTTGTCTATATCCCATAAAATGATATTTTCGAGCTTGCATATACTGGTAACGCTCTGAGAAGTTCATTGGTACAACTGGATAGTTAGCTAATAAATCTAAGTCAATATCACTAATTTCATTAATTTGTTTAAAATAATCTATAATCATATCAAAATAATGATCAAGTAAAGGTTTAGCTTCTGATGAATTTAACTTTTTTTGGCTTGCTAATGTATCAAGTTGTTGTTCTAAATCCTCAAAATCCTGTTTTTCAATCATTTATTTCACGCTTCTTTCAAACTTGCTTTATATCGTTTCTGACCTTCTCTGCAATCATTGAATAAAGGACAAATATCGCATTTAGGCTTACGAGCTAAGCAATGATATCTTCCGAAGAAAATGAGTTGATGATGACTTTTGTTCCATCGTTCTTTAGGTATAACAGAGCAAAGTCTATCTTCAACTTGTCTCACATTATCTTTCCAACGATTAATACCTAATCGTTTAGATACACGTTCAACATGCGTATCTACAGCGAGTGAAGGCTCATTAAATGCAACACTCATTACAACATTCGCAGTTTTACGACCTACACCTGCTAGACTTTCTAATTCTTGATGTGTTTGTGGAATTTCACCATCAAACTTGTCTAATAATGATTGACATAATTTTTTAATATTTTTAGCTTTATTTCTATATAAGCCTATCGATTTAATATCGCTTTGTAATTCTTCATCACTGACATTCAAATAGTCTTCGGGTGTTTTATATTTGGTAAACAATGATTTGGTTACTTTATTGACTAAAATATCTGTACATTGTGCTGATAAAAGCACAGCAATTGTGAGTTCGAATGCATTGTCATGTCTCAGCTCGCATTCTGCATCTGGGAACATATCTGCTATGACATCAATCATTTCTAAAGCTTTTTTCTTACTTATCATCTGATTTCTCTCCATTTAGCCAATCAAATTTAGGCACCTTTTTAACTGTATGTTTCATCTTAGGTTTATTGAATTGTTTACGAATTTCTTTTGAATCATCGATAGTTTTAACATTGTTTTTCTTCCAATTTAATAATATGCGATCCATATATTTAAAGCTCAACTTGTTCTGACTATTAGCTTCATCTAGAGCTGCTTGAATAATATCAATATCGTGTTGATCAACATCGATCCATTGATTTAATGTTTCAATTTCATAAGGCGATAAAGGTCTGGCAAACGTTTGCTCAATCATTTGGAATAAAGTTTTAAACTTTTCTTTATCACTTTGTACATTGGTATCTATTGTTTCTTTTTTGAGTAATTGACTTAACTTTTCATAAAAAGGATCTAAATTCATATATTCAGTGAAGCGCCCTTCTTCATCTTTATTAACATTCAATTCTAATAGTTCACGTTGAATTAAGTTTTGAATGATAGCTGTTACTTCACGTGGTTGCATATTAGATCCTTTTTGTAATAATTCTATCGATGGTTGCTTGTTTGACGTTTCAGATGCATAGATAAGCTTGATTAATATAATTAAGTCTTGTTCATCTAATCCTAATTCACTGTAATGATCAAGCAATTCACGGCGAATAACGACAGGTCTCGTTTTTAATTGAAATTTATCCATTTTACCCCTCCCATCATTATTTGTACTAAAGAAAACTTTAAGCTATAACTAATATAAAAATCTAGCCTGCGACATGATTCTATGTCCCAGGCTTAGTAAGTGTAGTATCTATCTAAATTGAATTCATTCAATGTTATGGGTATAAACGATTTAATAAACGTGGGAATGGTGATGTTTCACGCACGTGTTCTACACCAGAGATCCATGCAACAGTTCTTTCTAAACCAAGACCAAAACCGCTATGAGGAACGCTACCATAGCGACGTAAATCTAAGTAATAACTATAAGCTTCTGGATCTAATTCGTGTTCATTAATACGTTGTTCTAATAACTCTAAATCATTAATACGTTCAGAACCACCAATAATTTCACCGTAACCTTCAGGTGCGATTAAGTCAGCACATAATACAGTATCTTCATTATCTGGATTTGGTTGCATATAGAACGGTTTAATTTTAGTTGGATAATTTGTAATAAATACAGGTAAATCATAATGGTTTGCGATCGCTGTTTCATGTGGTGCCCCGAAATCTTCGCCCCACTCAATATCATCGAAGCCTTCTTCTTTTAAGAACTTAACAGCATCATCATACGTAATTCTTGGGAATGGTGCTGCTACTTTTTCTAATTTAGATGTGTCACGATCTAACGCTTTAAGCTCTAATTGACAATTTTTTAGAACTGATTGAACAATATGTGCAACATATTGTTCTTGTACTTCTAAGCTTTCTGCGTGTTCAGTAAACGCCATTTCTGGTTCAATCATCCAGAATTCAATTAAATGACGTCTTGTTTTTGATTTTTCAGCACGGAATGTTGGTCCAAATGAAAATACACGTCCATGTGCCATTGCTGCAGCTTCCATATATAATTGACCACTTTGTGATAAGAAGGCATCTTCGTCAAAATATTTTGTATGGAATAATTCACTTGTACCTTCTGGTGCACTTGCTGTTAATATAGGTGGATCAATTTTAGTAAAACCATTTTCATTAAAGAACTCATATGTTGCTCTAATGATTTCATTTCTAATTTTCATGACTGCATGTTGTTTTTTAGAACGTAACCATAGGTGACGATGATCCATTAAGAACTCTGTACCATGGTTCTTTGGTGTGATTGGATAATCATGTGCTTCATGAATGACTTCGATTGATTTAACTTGCATTTCATAACCTAAGTCTGAACGATTATCCTCTGTAATCGTACCTGTAACATATAAAGAAGACTCTTGAGTAATCTCTTTAGATAAGTTAAAAACGTCTTCGTCTACTTCAGATTTAACTACGACACCTTGCATAAATCCAGTTCCATCACGTAATTGTAAAAACGCGATTTTACCACTAGAACGTTTGTTAGTTAACCAAGCACCGATTGTCACTTCTTGGTTAAGATGTTGTTTTGCTTGTTTAATCGTTGTTTTCATAACCAGTCTCCTATTTGTTTATCTTTTTTTCAATACCTGTTTATTTTAACAAAATATGTAGTTAACTTCTAGAACTTGAATTAAAAGTATGTGCATATACTCACGATTTAAATTTGATATGAAATTAAAGAGGTCGGTACAAAAGCGTTTAGGATTTGAGCAGAACCGAACGATGATAAAGAACGACTTCCTTATTCATAGGTTAGTAGTTCTTACAAACTCAATAGTTGAGTTTGTTCATTTGAATTGTTTTCCAAATTTTGTCGAATCGTGAGCGTATGCCCAACTTGCATTGTTTGCAGAAATTGGAATACCAATTTCTCTATGTTGGGTCCCTTCTGCCGAAAATCCTGCTTTTGGGACGCCGTTAATCGGTTTCCCAGAAGCAAAAAACTTAATGTCTCAACCACTTTTATTATTTACTTATATCTTTATCAACTGACTTTTGTATTTGTTTCAATAATTTAGTAAATTGATTCAAATCACCCTTTTTCTGTCGATAATTTTCTAATGTTTGTTCAAAGAAACTTTTATAATTACTATTAACTAAGCGGTCATCAAATGACACAATTAATCCTTTATCATTTTCATGGCGTATTAAACGGCCTAACCCTTGTCTAAATCGGGTAACGGCATCAGGTAATACATAATCTTTGAAAGTAGATTCAAACTCTGAATCCATAAGCCAATATTTTGCATTGTTTTTATTCATAAATGGCAATTTAGCAATCATGACACATTTGATACCATTCGCTTGGAAGTCAAACCCTTCAAAGAACGTAGATGTGCCTAATAAAATAGATTTATCGAAGTGATTAAATTGTTGAACGATTTTGTAATTTTGGTTTTGTTGCTGTGTTAGAATCACATAATCTTCAAATTCTGGTAATTCATTTAACATGTCTTGAACCATATGCATCATTTTATAGCTTGTAAATAATATGAGGCATTTTGATTCAGTACTATTGGTATATTCAATCACATAGTTGACAATGGAAGCGACATAATCATCAATATTTTTATAATTGTATGGGGCTACATCTGAAGGGATAAAAACATTTGTATTTTTTGTGTTTTGAACAGATGTAGTGACCTCGTAAGTATTAAATTGTACATCCTTATTGAACCAGTTTTTAAAGGAATCGAACGAATGATTAAATGTTAATGTACCTGATATAAAGGTTAAAGCATTAAATTTGTCTAAAACCTGTTGTGTTAATATATCTTTAACAGCGTAATCTTTAACAAATAAGCGTATTGTAGACTTCTGACTTAGATTTTTAATAGAAATAAAGCTAGTATGATGATTTTTTAGACTTTGTTCAATTTGTCTAAAGCACTCTTTTAGATATAGTAGCTGTTTACGCATTGTTTTAATAGTCTTATGACTCATACCATTAAAGACTTCTAATGTTTTATTGAGTTTGTTTATTAAAAGATGTAAGTCCTTCAAAATCTGGTCATTTTCAAATTCATAAACATAATGATATTTATGGATATCATCGTCATAAACATCTGAGTTCTGTACGATGTCATAGATATCGTCAAATAATCGTTCATTGAGATCATGTATATCATTAATATTAGATTTCAATCCAAAAACATCGATAGGTGCAATGTCTAGTTTTTCTAAAATACGTTGTTGTTCTAAATGATCGATGGCTTTTAAAAGTTTTTCATTTTCATTTTTACCTATCAAGCCTAACTGATATTTAATATCTGCATAGTTTAACTCATTGGTTACTTGATTAAGTGCATAATCTGGTAATCGATGTGCTTCATCTATAATACAATCATCAAACATTTGATAAATAGAATTTTCAGCATCCGAATGGATTAGATGTGCATGATTGGTGATACCTATTTGGATATTCTGTGCATTACGTTTGAGGTAATTATAGTAATGGATATCATGACGGACCGGCACATAGGTTTCAATCTTCTGATCGAAATACATTTTCTGTCCACCTTTTAAATTCAATTCTTGAATATCACCTGTGTGTGTTTCTGTTATCCATATTAATAATTGCATTTTAAGAATGCTAACCTCGTAATTATTCGTTTCTTCTTTTAAGATTTGGCTAATTAGACCTAAAGAGATATAGTCATTTTTGCTCTTAATTAATGTTGCGTTGACTTTAAAATTAAGTGCTTGATTAAGCGCTGGAATATCTTTTTCTAATAATTGACTTTGTAACAATTTGGTATTAGTTGAAATCATTACATGTCTACCAGTTTCGATATTATACATTAACGCCGCTAATAAATATGCTAATGACTTTCCGCTTCCAAGCGGTGCTTCTATCATCGCTTTTTCACTATGCATGAGTTGTTCTAATATGATTTCTGACAAATAAAGTTGTTGTGGTCGATAGGTTAAACCTAATTGTTTTGTTGCTTTTTTGTATAGTGTTTTTAGCGTTCCATTAAATTCTGTAAATGGTCCTTTTAGATCAACCTGCTTTTTATAGATGATTTGTTCGAATTGGCCATATTGGCTATCTAACGTAGCGTTATCATGTTGGCGCACCATTTCAAACAAAATGTGATATAAATCATATTTTAAGTCCTTACTTAAATAATACAATTGTTTTAAGGTATCTAATGGTAATTGTTCGAACTTTTCAAAAGCTTTTATCATCAAATGTGCTGTTGTGGTCGCATCTTCATCTGCTCTATGTGCATTGTTTAAAGGAATATCATGTGCCTCTGCTAATTCGCTAAGTTGATAGCTTTTATCTGTTGGGAATGCAATTTTAAATAACTCTAACGTATCCATCACACGTTTTGGACGGTATTTGATATTGCAATTTTTAAACGCCTTTTTAATGAAATTCAAATCAAATGCGACATTATGTGCAACAAATACACAATCTTGCAATTGTTGATAGATATCTTGGGCAATCTCTTTGAAATACGGTGCTTGTTCCAGCATTGTCTCTTCTATAGAAGTAAGCGCTTGAATAAACGGTGGTATATCCAAATCAGTTCGAATCATTGAATGATACGTGCCTATTATTTTATTTTGTCGAACGAATGTAATGCCGATTTGGATAATATCATCATAATCAAGTTGATTACCTGTTGTTTCCAAATCAACAACTGCATATGTTGCTATTCCCATAGCTATCTCTCCTAGTTAACTTTGTTATAATTCTATATCTGCACTGATTAACCTTCTAAGTTGCCCTTCATCATCTTTCACCATTAAGAATCCATCATGATCAATATCTATCGCTTCACCAATAAATTGTTTATCATTTTCAGTAAAACGTAATGGTTTATTCCACATATTTGTTGCATCAATATATTCTTCTCTGATCTCTTCAAATGGAACAGTTAAAAATTGTTGATAGCGAGTTTCAATGTTTTGAGTTAAAACATCTAAAAATTCATATCTATTAAAGTCATTTTCAGCATGAATGCGTATACTGGTTGCGCTATGTTGAATCTCTTCATCAAAATCAGATGGATCATGATTCATATTAATACCTATACCACATATAATTGCTTCAATAGCATCATAATTGGCAACCATTTCAGTTAAAAAGCCACACACCTTTTTTCCATCTATGTATATATCGTTTGGCCATTTAATTGTGACATCGTCTTTAGAAAATTGTTGTATTGCATCTCTAATACCTAATGCTATAAATAGATTGAATTTAGGAATCATCGCGTATGGTACATCAGGACGCAAAACTACGGACATCCAAAGTCCTTTTCCTTTAGTAGAACGCCAGTATCTATTAAAACGTCCACGTCCTTTCGTTTGTTCATCGCTTAAAATAATAAATGAATCCTGGTTCCCAACTAGTGCTTGCTTTGCTTTGAGTTGTGTTGAATCAACTGTACTCATAACGTCAACATAGTCAAAAATGTGACGTTGCTCAATAATTGGATTAACAATGCCACTGTACCATTGATCAGGTAATTGTTTTAGTGAATGCCCTTTTTGATTAATCGATTCAATATGACATCCATTCATTTTTAATTGATCAATAACTTTTTTAACTGCTGCTCTTGAAATATTTAATTGATCTGCAATGTATTGACCTGAAATGTATTCAGGTTGATGTTCATATAACATTCTAACGACATCTTGACTATATTTCGACATGATTATCCACCCATTTCATTATTTCATCGTGTGAGTTAATAACTTGTTTTGTTATCACTGCACATTCTATTTGTCGCAAAACATCTTTTACCCAAGGTCCACCCCGTTGATTTAAATATCGCATTAAATCACTACCATTCACTGCAAGTTGTTGTCTTTCATTGATTGGTAATTGATGATAACTTTTCATAATTGTCTGTGGATTGATTATCAATGGATTGGGTGTATCAAAATGATTTTTAGAGAGTAGTGTACTAAGCTCGATTACGGTTAATATATCATTGATATCATAGTCGTATACCATCATTATTAAATCTTTTTTAGTACTAATAGTTGGTAATTGATTAATGATTGTTGTTAGTTGTTTAATATGCGACTTTTCTTTATTACTAATTTTAAGTGGTGATAAAGGTTGTTGTTCATTAAATTTTGAATTAATTAATGCTATCCACGTATCAAAATGTATCGGTTCGTCTATGTTTAATTGATGCATATCAAAATTTTGAAAATAAGGTATATAGTTAAATGCCTTTAATTCATTGAGATGATGATAGCTCATTGCAACATTTTGACCAGAAATTAATTTTTTTAGTTCAACGATGATTCGTTCAATTGATAAATATTTAATATCTTCAATTTGATTTGCCATAGCATTATATGTTTGATGCTCAATTTTGAAATTAAGTTGTGACTGAAACCGCAATCCTCGTAATATGCGTAGTGCATCTTCTTCAAATCGTTCCGTAGGTTGACCGACCGTTCTGATAATGCCATTATTAATATCATCTTCGCCATTAAAATAATCAAATGTTTGATAATCTGTATCCATTGCAATGGCATTAATGGTAAAATCGCGTCGTTGTACATCTTCATATAAATCTCTAACAAAATGCACATCACTAGGTCGGCGATGATCAACATATTCTTCTTCTGCACGAAATGTCGTTACTTCATAATTATCATGGTTGTATACCACATTAATCGTTCCGTGCTCTTTTCCAACAGGAATCGTATGGTCAAAAATTGATTCAATTTCATCTGGCGTAGCACTCGTAGTGATATCTATATCATGGATTGGACGTTGCATTAAGTAATCTCTAACAGAACCACCAACAAAATAAGCTTGATATCCATGTTGTTGAATTTGGTTTAAAATTGGTTTAGCTCTTTCAAATAGTTCATTACTCATGCAAGTCCTCACCTTTATTTAGCATTTTACGATAATAATATTCATATTGATCAGTAATTAGTTCTGAACCAAAACGCTGCTCAATATCTAACAGCATTTGTGACTGAAATTGTTCATAAAGCTTACGATCTTGTAATAGTTTAATGGCATATTGTGTTGCTTGTTCGCTATCTCCTACATCGACAATATAACCTGTTTCACCATGTTTGATAACTTCTTTAATACCGCCGGCGTTTGATCCTATAGGTACGACACCTGTTTTCATTGCTTCTAATAGTGTTAAACCAAAACTTTCTTTTTCGCTTAATAAGAGTACTAAATCTGACAATTGATAAAATGCGCTCACATTATCTTGTTTCCCTAAAAATAGTACATGTTCTTCAACACCTAAATCTCGTGTCTTTTGGCGCATATCGATGAGTTCAGGTCCATCACCCAAAAGAACTAGTTTACTAGGTATTTTTTCATGTACTTTAGCAAATGTTTCGATAATCGTGTCGATACGTTTGACAGATCTAAAATTAGAAACATGTATGAGTACCTTTTCATTAGGCGAAATGCCATAATCTGTTTTAAAGGTTTCATCATGTCGTGTTGGAAATTCATTTTCTCGTACAAAATTATAAATTGGAACTATTTCTTTATCAGTATGAATAATTTCTTTTGTTTGTTCTGCTAAAGAATGACTCACACTTGTAACGATATCACTTTCTTCTATGCCAAATTTAATAGCACCTTTTAACGAATGATCATAGCCGAGTACAGTAATGTCTGTACCATGTAAAGTCGTCATTATTTTAATATTTTTACCTGACATTTGTTTCGCTAAAATACCACAAATTGCATGTGGTACAGCATAGTGCATATGTAGAATGTCTAAATCATATTCTTTAATGACCTCTGAAATTTTTGTACTTAATGTAATGTCATACGGTGGATATTGGAAAACGGCATATTGATTCACTTCGACTTGGTGGAAAATCATATTTGGTAATGGTTTGCGAATTCTAAATGGTATATTGGAAGTGATAAAATGGACTTCATGTCCTCTTTCTGCCATTTTTATGCCTAACTCTGTAGCAATAATGCCTGAACCACCCATGGACGGGTAACATGTAATACCTATTTTCATCAATAACCCATCCTTTCTTTTTTAATTTTAGCGATTTATTTTCTTTCGAATCGATCATGATCTCGAGTATTAAATTTGTCCATTGTTTCATTAAAACTTTCTGTCATATCGATATCTAGAGAATTGGCAATACATAATAATACAAATAAATTATCGCCTAATTCTGCTTTGATTGTATTTTCATCTTCTGTATCTTTCTTTTTCTTTTCACCGTATTGATGATTGATTTCTCTAGACAATTCTCCGACTTCCTCTGTTAGTCTAGCAAGATTAGCTAATGGAGAAAAATAACCTGCTTTAAATTGACTAATATAATCATCTACTTCTTTTTGCATTTGAGTCATTGATTTCAATTAACGTCTCTCCTTTGAATGCATTTCTAATATAGTATATATCAAAATAAAGTGATATGCATTCTTAGTGCAATCAAAGTGAGCGTTTGTTTTAAATAAAAAATGGTTGATATCATCTTCTGGACGATATCAACCATTATGTGTGTCTAAATTTAAGTCTGATAGGATTAATCACTTGATCTAGCAATTAAAATAATACGAGCTAATTCGGCTAATGCTACTGCAGTAGAAGCAACATATGTCATTGCTGCAGCTGATAATACCTTTTTAGCGTGTTTGTACTCTTTCTCATTTACGATATTCAATGCTGTGATTTGTTTCATTGCACGTGAACTGGCGTCGAATTCGACTGGTAACGTCACAATTGAGAATAAAACAGCAAGTGACATTAAACCTGCACCAATCCATAATGCAGTAGATCCGAATGCACTGCCTAATGCAGTTAACACGATACCTAACATAATAACCATATAACTTAGTGAACTACCTAAGTTTGCAACAGGTACCAATGCTGATCTGAATCTTAAGAAAACATAACCTTGTTGGTGTTGTATTGCATGTCCACATTCATGGGCTGCAATAGCTGTACCAGCAACAGAAGGTCTATCGTAGTTTGCAGGAGATAAACAAACAACTTTTTTGTTTGGGTCATAGTGGTCTGTTAAAAAGCCATCACCTTTAACTACATCGACATCGTAAATGCCGTTTGCATGTAAAATCTCTTCAGCTACTTCACGACCAGTTTTACCACTAGTGGATCTAACTTGTGAGTATTTTTCATAATTAGATTTAACTTTATGTTGTGCCCACATAGGGATGACCATTAATATTACAAAATAAATAATCATTGATATTAAAGACAATAAACTCACTCTCCTTTAATTATATTCTACTGTCAAAATGTACTTTAATCAAATGATTTAACTTTAATGATACGTTCTAAATATAAATATAAAAATAGTGAAATGATACTTAGACAAATAGATAATACTCCAATTTCTACAACATGGGAAGCAATAAACTTATAATAAGGAAATTGCATTTTTACGTAATCGATATAATCGTTCACTAACACCCAAATGAATGAGACGATAAAGCCTATTATCGTAATTTTAAAACGAGGATAAAAGTAAAAGGCTTGAAGCGCCATAATTCCATGAGATAACAAGAGCATAAGTCCATTTATAGTTATTTCACCATCAATCATAAACATGATAATGTTCATAATCACTGCCCATACACCATATTTTACGAGTGTGACAAAGGCAAGCGCTTCGATGATCGATGATGAGCGATTGAATAATAATAATCCAATCACAATTGATAAAAATAATGAAGCGGTTGGACTATCTGGCACAAATGGTAAAAAATAAGTTGGAGTGATATAGAGTTGACCGCTATACCAATCGTAGCCATAAATTGTCCCTAATACATTGCATATAAGTAAAAAAATTAAAAATGGACGATAATAGAGTGAAACTTCCCAATATTGTTTAATTGTCATGGTTATAGTCTCCGTTATCGTTTTTAATTTGTTTAGTCTTTAGAACGTTCAGAATTTGTGTTAATTGATAGAACCGTTCTTGTTCTTTCATTTGAAGACTTAAATCAATATTATCTTGCAATCGCTCGATTAATGTTGCTTGTTTACGTTCATTCATCGAAATGGCATATAAATCTTGTACATATGATGAATAATTCGGTGAATGAATTAATTGTGCAAGTATTAAATCATCTAAGCGGCTTTCACGCTGTTGTTTAGGTGAAAAATGTAATTGTATGTCAAATGAAAGGTCGTTATTAGCTATCAATTCGAAAATTGCATTCGTATTAACAAGTTGTTGATGTTCGTCATTAAATTGAATTGCAGAAGCATGTGAATCTACTTCTGCAATCTGTAAAGTTTGATGATATTTGATGCTTTCATCAACAAAATGAATATATTGTAACTTTCTAGGACTCGCCTTCAAATAATTCAATACCCAAACTGAAATGCGAGATTTAAATTCATAATGAAATAAAAGATATTCGATAAAGCTTTGTTTCATTTTAGTTAGGGAGTTATTCATTTATTAGTCACCCTTTTAAGACTGTAATCGCATAGCTTCATCGTGCCATGTTTCATTGCTTGGATCCATTTCTAATAATTGGTCTAAGATTGATTTAGCTTGATCTTTTTGACCAATTTCTAATAAATAGAAGTAGTAGTCACTTAAGAATTCAGATTGTGATTTAAGTGTAGGATAAGCCAGTTCGAAGAAATGTTGTGCTTCTTTGTCTCGTTCCTCTTGTGCATAAGCATAGGCTAAATGCCACATAAATACAGGATCTAGGTCTTCTTCATCTACATAAGTTAATAATTCAATAATAGCTTCGTAGTCCTCTTCACTTCTATATAAATCACTTAAAATAAGTAATGGTTCATGATAAGCATTGTCTACTTCTAATGCTTGTTTTAATAAAGTAACACCTTCATTAGCATCGCCATGTTCAATCTCTAAACTACCAGTTGAAACCATTAGTTCTTTATAAAATTGACTCAGTCGTAATCCCTCTTTACCAATTTCAATGGCATCAGGATAATTCTTCTCATTTTCGTACAATGATTGTAGGTAGAAGTACCCTTGTAAGAAATCAGGATCTTTAGATAATAATGACTTCATAATCTTAATAGCTTCTTGAGTTATATCATTTTTTTCATATGCAATTGCTTTTTTGAAATAATCTTCCGAATTCATCTCAGTTTCATTAATTTCATCATATAAACGAATCGCATCGCTATAGTTCCCACTTTGTAAACTACAATCTGCTTGTCGTGAGAACAGATTGATACCATTGACTTCATATTCACCTGTTTCAAGTACAGTCTCATATTCAGTAGTTGCACGCAGATATTGCCCATCAAAATAAAGTAATTCTGCTAATGCAAAATGTAAAATAGGATCGTTTGGTTCTAATTGAATGGCTGCTTGTATCTTATCGATTGCTACTTCAAGCATGTTTATTTGTTGATATAAGTCTGCTTCAAGCATTAGTTTTTCAGTAGATGCTTCAACTTGACTTAAATATTCTAATGCTTCATCAGTTTGATTCTCTGACATTAATCCTTCAATAAAGTAAATGAGTAATTCACTTTCATCTGGATATCTATGGTATAACGTTCTGAAAACTTCTAAACCTTGAGGTGTTAAGCCAAAATTATATAGCGTTTCACCTAATATGAATAATGCGTCATCGTTATTAGAACTAAGCACTTCATTCACACGTGTATCTAAATTTGTTAGTTTTTGTAAATTGATATCGTCTATTAATTTGTAGATATCTTCCATTACTATTTTCCCTCATTTTCTAAAAGCTTTAGTTTTGGTAAGAAGCCTGGAAATGAAACATTGACAGCATCAAATTGTTCAATCGTTAAAGGTTCAGAACTTAGTAAAGATGCAATAGCTAACATCATTCCGATACGGTGGTCGGTTTGACTATCTACTGTCACACTTGTTTTAAATTCTGACGGATGAATAATAAGTCCATCATTTGTAGGTTGTAATTCGAAACCTAATTGATTTAGCATGTCTGCTGTTGTATCGATACGATTGGTTTCTTTAACCTTTAACTCTTCAGCATCTTTAATAACGCTTGTACCAGATGCTTGTGTACATAATAATGCAATCACTGGTAATTCATCTATGGCTCTTGGTACTAGTTCTCCATGAATTTGTATTGGCTTTAAATTAGGTGTGTATTGAACTCTAATAGATGCTGTTGGTTCAGCCTCTTCAGTCACATTAGTTAATTCGATACGACCACCCATTTGTTGAACGATATCTATGATACCGGAACGCGTTGGGTTAATGCCAACATTATGAATTGTAACATCACTTCCAGGAGTTATTAAGGCTGCAACGATGAAAAAGGCTGCTGAAGAAATATCTCCAGGTACATGGAAGTCATGTGGTTTAATATGTTGTACTGCTAATGGCTCTGTGACAATCGTTTTACCATTTACAGTAATAGGGATATTAAAATGATTAAACATCGTTTCAGTATGGTTACGACTCACATCAATTTCAGTAATACTCGAGGATTCATTTGAAAAAATGCTTGCAAATAAAATAGCACTTTTTACTTGAGCGCTTGCTACTTCCATTGTATAAGTCATCCCTTTGATTTCGGAAGGCTTAATAATGAGTGGCGTATAGTTACCCTCTACGCCACAAATATTTGCATTCATTTGCAATAAAGGATTAAGCACTCTATCCATAGGTCTTTTACCAATAGACACATCACCAGATAGTACACTTTCAATACCAATGCCGCTTAGTAGACCGGCTAATAAGCGTGTGGTAGTTCCTGAATTACCTGTATAGAGCACTTGGTGCGGTGTTTTAAAATGTTGGTAGCCAGGTGAATCAACAATTAATCTATCTTCTTCTTCGGTAATTGAAACACCTAAAAGTCTAAAAATATTCATTGTTCGTTTACAATCTTCACCAAGTAAAGGTTTGTAAATTTGTGTTTGTCCAGTGGCTAATGATGCGAGCATAATCGCTCGATGTGTCATTGATTTATCCCCTGGGACTTCTATTTCGCCTTTTAAAGGCCCATTAATTTGAATTGTTTCTGCAATCGACATCATTTATTCACCTACTTAATTTTTGATTGAAGTTCTTTAAATGCAGCTAGATGTGTAGATTGATCAACATGTTGAACGACTGCATTACCTAAAGATTTTAACAATACCATCTGAATGCCATCTTGATTGTTCTTTTTGTCTAAAAGCATATATTGATAAATGTCATCGAATTGAAGCTCTTTAATGATTTGTATTGGATATGCTAAAGCATCTAAATAATTTAAGTAATGATCAATATCGTAGTTAGTTTTTAATACGTGATTCGCCACAATAAACTGATATACAATACCTATCATTACTGCATGTCCATGTGGAATTTTATATTTATATTCTATAGCATGTCCGAAGGTATGTCCTAAGTTTAAAAATTTACGAACACCTTGCTCTTTTTCATCATTAATTACTATATTGAGTTTCGTTTCTATCCCTTTATAAATATATGTTTCCATATCATTTAATGAGGCTAATGCGTCTTTATTTGAAAAATGCTGTTCTATCTTTCTAGTATCTGCTTCACCATTGAGCAAAGCATGTTTATATACTTCTGCATAACCACTTTGTACTTCACTATAAGGTAATGTTGGTAAAAAGTCTAAATCATATAAAACTGCACTAGGACGATAAAACGCACCTATCAGATTTTTACCATGTTGCGAATTAATACCTACTTTACCTCCAATGCTTGAATCATGAGCTAAAATAGTCGTAGGTACTTGTATAAATGCAACACCTCTTAATAGACTTGATGCAACAAATCCAGCAAAATCTCCTGTTGCACCACCACCAATAGCTACAATTGACGTATTACGTGTAATTTGATGACTGAGTATGGATTCAATGATGTCATGAAAATATGCAAAAGTCTTTGTTTGCTCACCTGGTGGTATGATTATTTTAGTAGCGTGATTAGCTTGGATCAATTGGTCTAATTTGTCTTTAAACAAACGATAAACAGTATCATCAATGATAAAAAATGATTGATCATATGATTTGTTGATATCATTTAATTGATTGATAGCGCCATGTTCTACAATGATAGGATAGTTGTTGTTTGCGTATGTTGTGTTTAACTTCATATTTAATCACCTGAATTATACGAATTAAAATTCGATATTTAATTGTCTGCGTTCTGCTATTTGTGATTTAAGTTGGTCGATATGATTGGCTTGAAATTCTTCTAGTAGGGCTTTAGCAAGTTCGAATGCAACGACATGTTCACAAACAACACTTGCTGCTGGCACAGCACAACTATCAGATCTTTCAATAGTTGCTTTGAAATCTTCTTTAGTATTGATATCTACAGAGTTTAAAGGTTTATATAAAGTTGGTATTGGCTTCATTACTCCGTTAACAATAATTGGCATTCCATTAGACATGCCACCTTCAAAACCACCTAAATGATTTGATGCTCTATAGTATCCTTGTGTTTCGTTATACATGATTTCATCTTGAATTTCACTACCTGGTTTCTCGGCAGCTTTGAACCCTTCACCGAAACTCACACCTTTAAATGCATTGATACTTACAACACCTTGAGCAATACGGCCATCTAATTTTCTATCGTAATGAACATAACTACCTATACCTACAGGCATATTTTCAGCCATAACTTGAACGACGCCACCAATAGAGTCGCCTTCTTTTTTAGCTTGATCTATTTTATCCCTCATTTGTTGAGCAATATCATCGTTAATAACACGAACGTCGTTTTTATCTACATTTGATTTAAATGTTTCAACATCATATAAACCTTCGTCTTTGATACCACCAATTTCTACTACACGACTATAGATATGGATATCTAATTGGTCTAATAAGATTTTAGACACAGCTCCAACAGCTACTCGAGCAGCTGTTTCTCTAGCTGATGAACGTTCCAAAACATTGCGTAGATCGCGATGGTTGTACTTCATACCACCAATAAGGTCTGCATGACCTGGTCTAGGTTTAGTAATTGTACGTTTCATATTTTCTCTTTCTTCATCACTTATTGGCTCAACACCCATGATTTTTCTCCAATGTGTAAAGTCATCGTTTGTAACGACAAGTGTGATAGGACTACCTAGGGTATAACCGTTTCTTACACCAGAAACAATTTCAATTGCATCTTTTTCAATCTGCATACGACGTCCTCTACCGTAGCCACCTTGTCTCTTAAACATCTCTTTGTTAATATCTTCAGCTTTAATCTCTAAATTAGCTGGAACACCTTCAATAATTACCGTTAGTTGTGGGCCATGTGATTCACCAGAGGTTAAATATCTCATCAAAGCACACTCCTTTCCCTTGAGTTCGTTTATAAATTATTATATTGGTTTAATCATATCATAATCAATAAATCAATATAAGTTTAGCAAGTGATCACTATTTTTATTGATTTTAAAAAAATGAATTTCTCATAACTATGATTTAGTATATAAATTTGATAATTGTAGTATTTGAGCTAAAAAATCTCAAAGAAAAAAGTGATGTGTCATGGACACATCACTCTGGATAAAATGAATAACGTTTTATGTTTGATATTATTCGTATAACCAAGCGTCTCTAGGAGATTCGTAACTATTGATTTCTTCTTCTTTGAACCATAAGTTAATTTCTCTTTCTGCTGATTCAACAGAGTCAGAACCGTGGATAATATTTCTACCAACTGTTAAACCTAAATCTCCTCTAATTGAACCAGGAGCAGCCTCAGATGGGTTTGTACTTCCAATAATGTGACGAGATACTGCAACAGCATCTTCACCTTCAACAACCATTGCAAAAACTGGTGCTGAAGTAATGAAAGAGATTAAATTATTGTAGAAAGGTTTTCCTTCATGCTCACCATAATGTTTTTCTGCTAATTCTTGTGGTACTTGCATTAACTTACCGCCTACAAGTTTTAATCCTTTGTTTTCAATTCGAGAAATAATTTCTCCAATTAAATTTCTTTGTACTGCATCTGGTTTAATCATTAAAAATGTACGTTCCACTTGCGTAGTCCCCCTGTAATTTAATGTAACAAGTTTCTAGTGTATGTATAATTTGACTTGTCCGGCTATTAATAACCTAGCTAACTATTATCATACCAATTATTTAAAGCGCTTTCAAGTTGATTTACATTCTCTACACATTTCGAGAGCCCATTTTTTTAATTAACTTTTTAAACAAGTTACGTGCTTGATTATCTTCTAATTCATCAATTAAATTTAGTGCTTTATCTAAGTACTTTTCACTGATATCTTTTGATACTTGAATATTATTTGATTGACGAATGATATTGATACACGCTTCAAATTGTTCTTTATCACTATTTGGATTTAGATCTTCAATCATTTGCTTAAATGTTGAATTATCTCTCATTTCAAGTAGTACTGGTAAAGTAATATGTCCATTCATTAGGTCACTACCTACAGGTTTACCTAGTTTCTTTTCAGTGCTTGTAAAATCGAGAATATCATCAACTATTTGGAAACTCATACCAATGTAATGTCCAATCATTTTTAACTTGCGTATTGTTTTAATATCAGAGCCAGCTGTAATTGCACCAACCTCAGTAGCAAGTTGAATTAAAAGTGCTGTTTTACGATTGATTCGTCGTAGATAGTTGGTCATCGTTTGTTGACTATTGAACTGATCCTGAAATTGAAATAGCTCTCCTCGACAGACATCCACAATAGATTCTGATAAAATTTCATGAACACGTTTGTCTTTAATTTCCGATAAATGTTGTAGTCCTAATGCTAGTAAAAAATTGCCTGTAATAATAGCTGTAGTTTGATCCCATTTTTTAGATATAGTTAAACGGCCTCTACGTTTATCACTTTTATCTATGACATCATCATGAACTAATGTTGCCATATGAATAAGTTCTAATGCGACAGCTACTTTGTAAGTATCTTCAGAAACGCCTTCTTCTTTGCCGAATTGACTACTAAGGATAACAAAAGCTGGTCTTACACGCTTTCCCCCTGAAGATAGTAAATGAAAAGCTGCCTCTTCAAGTACCTTATCTTGACTATGGATAGCTTGTTCAAGACGCTTTTCAACTTTTTTTATTTCATTGTTCATGTTTAACTTTGCCACGTTAATCACCTTTGGTCTGATCATTTTTGTTTATAGCCAAGGTGCATTGCAGCAACGCCACCTGTGAAGCTACGTACTTTAATATTACTAAATCCTGCTTGTTCAAATAGTCGTTTTAATTTTTCTTTACCTGGGAAGTCAAAGGTTGATTGTTGTAACCATTCGTATTCTTCTTTAGATTTTGCGAATAACTTACCAAATATAGGCATTACGAATTTGAAATATAAACGATAAACTTGTTTGAATACTGGTAATGTTGGTTGGCTAGTCTCTAGACAGACAATCATGCCACCTGGTTTAAGCACACGTTCCATCTCTTTTAGTGCACCTAAGTAGTCAGGTACATTTCTTAAACCAAAACCAATTGTTACATAATCAAATGACGCATCATCGAAAGGTAAATTCATTGCATCACCATGGACTAAATGTATGTTGTCCATATGAGCGGTCTTTTCTTTTCCAACTTCTAGCATGTTTTCACTAAAATCTAGTCCAGTCACCTCTCCTTGAGGTCCAACTGCTTTACTTAATGCGATTGTCCAATCGGCAGTACCACAACAAACATCTAAAGCTGTACTACCTTTCTTAACTGACATTTCTTTCATAACACGTTTTCTCCAAACTTTGTGTTGTTCGAAGCTAATGATATTATTTAATCTATCGTATTTTTTTGAAATATTTTGAAATACTGTATGAACTTGCTCTTTTTTAGCGTTATTTTCAGCCATCCTAATTACCTCTTCTTTTATCTAGCGTTTGTTTGATGTCTTTCATTATCTGTTCAATACGTTCTTTGTTGTAGTTTTTTAAATATGATGGATAGTAATCATGTACATCGTCATATAAAAATTCATATATACGATTCGCATTTTCTTCATCGCAAAAATGTGACAGCGTAATATATGGGAATAATGTTTCAACTTTAAATATGGCGTTACTAGCTTCATCATCAGTTAAAACATGTTGATGAAGTGATGATTTCAACTCACTTACTTCAACAATAGCTTTACTCATTGCAAGCTGATATGTTGGATCATTGATTTCAGCTAGAATAGTATAAAAATGCGCACTAAGTAGATCACCAACTAAAATTGAATGTTTTGATAATCCACCATTAGATATATCATCTAAATGTTTCATTGAAGTGTCAATTGTGAGGCAAGCTAACTTAGCTTTTTCCGGTAAATCATATGAATCTAATAACTCCCCCAATTTCTCATTGATTTGGATAGATTCATAATCAACAATACCCTTAAGTCTTTGTTTGATATCTATATTTAATTTGCTGACAGTAGTTTCCATGTTCACACCTCACGATATTATCACTATTTATATTAACATTATATATCAAAAAATTAAATGTTAGAGTACCTTCTTCTTTCAAAGAAAGAAGTTAGGTACGCTTATGCAAAAGCAAAGTCTTTT
>ERZ1023492.84-NODE-84-length-36010-cov-5.941927_pt1 | contig 36010 bp, 33 predicted proteins | sample MGYA00380541_ERZ1023492 | MGnify/ENA primary metagenome ERZ1023492 (study PRJEB33173, sample SAMEA4830351) | metagenome | study: EMG produced TPA metagenomics assembly of the PRJEB25223 data set...
ATTTTGGACATCAAGTTGATAAATTAACAAGAATTGAGTTCGGCAACTTGAACCTTAAAGGATTAAATGCAGGTGAGGGCAGAGTACTTACACCTCATGAAGTTAAAGTACTAAGACATATGGCAGAAAATGGAAAATAAATGAAGTATATTTTACAATAGCAAGAGAAATTAAATGATATTAATTTCTCTTGCTATTTTTTTCACAAAGTTAACTTTAAAGTAAAGCTTTCAATCATGCTGTATGCTATAATAATGAGTGTATTGAGCATGTGTAGGAGGTATAAACAAAATGACAAATGAAATATTAATTGTAGACGATGAGGATAGAATCAGAAGATTATTAAAACTATACCTAGAGAGAGAATCGTTTACGATTCATGAAGCAAGTAATGGCAAAGAAGCTTATAATCTTGCTATAGAAAATGACTATGCGTGCATACTTTTAGACTTGATGTTACCAGAAATGGATGGTATTGAAGTAGCATCCAAGTTACGTGAACATAAAGACACACCTATTATTATGCTTACAGCTAAAGGCGAAGAAACGAATAGGGTAGAAGGATTTGAGTCTGGCGCAGATGATTATATCGTCAAACCATTCTCACCAAGAGAGGTTGTTTTAAGAGTAAAAGCATTATTACGTAGAACGCAATCTTCTAAACCTGAACAAAGTGAACCTCATGCAAGAGATGTTATTGAACTTAATCATTTAATTATTGATAATGATGCGCATCGTGTATTAGCAGATAACCAACAAGTTAATTTAACTCCTAAAGAGTACGAATTACTTATTTATTTAGCTAAGACACCTAATAAAGTGTTTGATCGTGAACAACTTTTAAAAGAAGTATGGCATTATGAATTTTATGGTGATTTAAGAACAGTAGACACTCATGTTAAACGCCTGCGTGAGAAACTAAATCGTGTATCAGAAGATGCTGCACATATGATTCAAACTGTTTGGGGTGTTGGTTACAAATTCGAGGTAAAGTCTAATGACGAACCGACTAAATAGTGTGGTAATAAAACTGTGGTTAACTATACTTTTCATAGTAACGACAGTTTTAATTTTATTAAGTGCGGCATTAATTACTTTTATACAATACTACTACACACAACAAACTGAAAATGCTATAAGAGAAGATGCGTCTAGAATCAGCCACTTAGTTGAACAAGCTGATAATAAAACTTTAGCCATAGAACACAGCCAACAATTAATAGATGGATCAGGTGGCGTTATTATAATGGCTAATAAGTCTTCAAGTATTAAAAGTTCAAATAGCAATACTAAAGACAAAATGCTTGAAGAGATACACAAGAATTCGCAATTCCAACGCGTCTTTTCTCAAGGAAAGTCTACCACTCAAAATATAACAATAAGTAAGAATGGTAATTCCCATTCTTATATTTTGTTAGGCTATCCTATGAAAGCGCAAGAAAATGCAAATTCAAAATATAGTGCAGTATTCATTTATCAAGATTTAAAGTCTATTGAAGATACTAATAATGCAATTACCATTATCATTTTAATCACCGCCATTATATTTATCGCTGTTTCAACAGTATTTGCATTCTTTTTATCAAATAGAATTACTAAACCTTTACGACAACTTAGAACTCAAGCTATTAATATTTCTAAAGGTGATTATTCAAAACAGACAAGTGTCTCAACTAAAGATGAGATAGGCGAATTATCACATACGTTTAATAATATGAGTTCTGAAATACAAGAGAATATAGAGGCACTTTCAACTCAAAAAAATATAAGAGATAGTTTGATTAATTCTATGATTGAAGGTGTATTGGGTCTAAATGATAAGAGGGAAGTTATTCTTTCAAATAAAATGGCTGACGATATTATTAAATCAATAGACAAAACTGTATATAAAGAAATTGAAAAGCAAATTGAAGCTACATTTGTTTCAAAAGACACCGAATTCCAAGAATATGAGATTAACAATAAATATTACGTCATTATCATGAGTTATGTAGAGAGAATTCAACAAGATGGCCGTAGTGGAATTGTAGTCATTATAAGAGATATGACTAATGAACATAATTTAGATCAGATGAAGAAAGATTTCATTGCCAATGTTTCACATGAATTACGTACACCTATTTCGTTATTACAAGGTTACACTGAATCAATTGTAGATGGTATTGTCACTGAACCAGAAGAAATTCGAGATTCTTTATCAATTGTATTAGATGAAACGAAACGTTTAAATCGATTAGTAAATGAATTATTAAATGTGGCTCGCATGGATGCAGAGGGTTTAATTGTTAATAAAGAAAAACAACCTATTAAACCTTTACTATCTAAAATGCAAATGAAATATAGACAACAGGCTGAGGATTTAGAATTGAATATGTCATTAGAACCAAACATCGATGATGAATTGTGGGAATACGATGCCGATCGCATAGACCAAGTTCTAACAAATTTAATTGACAATGCCACACGTTATACTCAACCAGGTGATTCAATATCAATTACAACAACTACGGATGATTCCTATCAAACGTTGTACATTAAAGATACTGGTAGTGGCATATCTCCAGAGCATCTTGAACTCGTATTCGACAGATTTTATAAAGTAGAGGCTTCAAGAACTAGAGGTAAACAGGGAACTGGTTTAGGACTATTTATCTGTAAAATGATAATCGAAGAACATGGTGGTACTATTAAAGTTGAAAGTAAAGTAAACAAAGGTACAACATTCATAATTAAGTTACCAAAGCCTAAAAATTAATATGCCTATTAATATATTTATTTTAACTAAGAGCAAACATCATCAACTTAAGAATGGTGTATTGCTCTTTTTTAAATAAGTCTAAGCACCATTATTGCGCAATGCTTTCATATAAGGTAATATTAAAATTAAATTAATCAATTATATAATTCATCTTCGGGGTAGGGTGCAATTCCCAACCGGCAGTAAATTAAGCCTGCGACCCGCTTCTTTGAAGTGGCTGATTCAGTGGAAATCTGAAGCCGACAGTATAGTCTGGATGGGAGAAGATGGAGGTTTTTTTGTTGTGCAAAATTATCTCCTATTCTATGTAAGATGAATGGAAGGAGAAAATTAAATATGCAACAAAACAAACGTCTTATCACTATTAGCATGTTAAGTGCCATAGCGTTTATTTTAACATTCATTAAATTTCCGCTACCTTTTTTACCACCATACTTAACATTAGACTTTAGTGATGTTCCAACTTTATTAGCAACATTTCTTTTAGGTCCCGTTGCTGGTATTTTAGTAGCACTTATCAAAAATATACTTAATTTTTTATTCAATATGGGAGATCCGGTTGGTCCAGTTGCCAATTTTTTAGCAGGTGTTAGTTTCTTGTTATCCGCTTATTATGTAACTAAGCGTCAGGGAGATACACCACGTTCATTGGTTGTGGGGCTAGCAATAGGTACTATAGTGATGACTATCGTACTTAGTATACTGAATTACTTTGTTTTACTTCCATTATATGGAATGATTTTTAATTTAGGTGATGTCTTTAATAATCTAAAAATTATCATTTTATCAGGTGTTATACCTTTCAATATTATAAAAGGTATCGTGATTTCAATTATATTTGCGCTTTTATACAGAAGATTAAAACGCGTATTATCATAAAAAACCTCCTAATGTTGAACTTATTATTCAACATTAGGAGGTTTCATTATTGATTCACTCATAATAAGTGACTATTCAAATTTAAGAGCATCACCATCAAATGGTTCTTCTTCAATCTTAATTGAATCAGTTGGACAACCTTCAAGTGCATCTTCCATATCTTCATATAATTCTTCTGGTACTTCTGCAGTACCTTGATTATCATCAAGGATTACGAAAGCAATACCTTCGTCGTCATAATCGTAAATGTCAGGTGCGGCAGCACCACATGCTCCACAAGCAATACATGTATCCATATCAACGATTGTATACTTTGCCAAATTCTTCGCCTCCTTTGATAAAAATGCTACACTAGTATAACAAATGTTTAATAACACTTCGATTAATTTATTTACTATTCTATTAGTTATATAAAGTGAGGATTCATTAATGCATTCAATTATTACATATGCATCAAATCATTCATTCGATTATAAAACCAATAAAAGTATTTATAACATTTTGAATGGAAAAAAATCACATCAAACATTTTTTGATGCATGTTCCCAACAACTTTTATCATTATATCATAGTTTACCTAAATTAAAATATCCGTCTTTTGAGCGATTTTTAGATACCTATGATAATCAAAATACTGACATTTCAATACATCCAAGATATACATACGATAGTATGATTCAAACTTTTAGTTGTATTCAATTACTAATACAAACTATAACCCATTTTAAAAACAACCACTTGAACTTTATACCAATTACACAACAAATAACTGTTCAAAGTAGAGTGAAACAAATCTATTCAAAAATACTGGAACAAAATTTAGTTGATGATTTTGAAAAAGAAATCGAGCAAATCTTTCATTTTATTGATGAAAAATGTAGTAACAACTGTTTAATCCATTATTACCTACAAGGTTATGAAGAACCTATGTATACGCGACAGCAGGTTTCATTAATAGAAGGTATACCTGTAACTAAGTTATTTGTACTTGAACTCAATAATTTAGTGCAGATGATGTTTGCATTAGAAAATGATAAACAATTTCCTATATTAACTCAAACCATCATATTACCGACTTTGTTAAATAAAACGACAATTACGTATCATCAATTACTCAAAGGGCTTTCTATGGATGAGGTTGCAGTGACCCAAAATGTTAAAATTAACACAATCGAAGATCACGTTCTTGAATTATTTATAAAAGGATATTTTTCAGAATACCAAACCTTTGTTAATGGCCCACAAACAAGTGAATTTATAGCATTTTATGATCAAAACAGAGGACAAAGATTAAAATTATATAAAGAAGAATTTGATCAATTAACTTATTTTCAAATTAAATTGTTAATAGTCGGTATTGAAAGAGGTGAATTGATTGCTTGAAGAAAAATTGAAAGAATGGTTCGGATTCTCATCATTTAATCCTGGTCAAAAAGAAATAATCGAAAGTGTAGTTAATAAGAAAGATACTCTAGGTATTCTTCCTACGGGGAGTGGTAAAAGCTTATGTTACCAAATGCCAACCTATATGAAAGGAAAGCCAACATTAATAATATCTCCCTTAATTTCTCTTATGGATGACCAAGTGATGCAATTGAAAGCTCAAGGTGAGAAATTTGTTACTTCTATTCATTCAGGCATGGATGAAAATGAAAAACAACAAAATATAAATTCGTTACACAAAAGTCGCTTTGTTTTTTTAAGTCCAGAATTTATTTTACAAACACAAAACTTTAAATTAATTAGGAATATTGACTTCGGATTAATTGTACTTGATGAGGCGCATTGTTTATCTGAATGGGGTTATGATTTCCGACCTCATTATGCATTAATAGGGGAGATAACATCTCATTATAAAAATGCATCGATACTGGCTTTAACAGCTACAGCACCACCTCATTTAGAAAATGACTTAAATCTTATCTTATCTAGGAAATTAAATGTAATTAAGACTTCAATGAATAGAGAGAATATATCTTTTTCTCATCTCAATTTTGAAAATGATGCTGAGAAAATTAAGTGGCTGTTAAACTTTTTAGATCAATCTGGGCCAACTATTATTTATGTTTCATCTAAAAAGGTCTGTTTAGAATTAGCCAATATGATATACCACCATGGTTATTTAACCGGTATTTATCATGGTGATTTATCTTATCAAGAACGACATACTGTACAAAATCAATTTATGGAGAACTTTATACCCGTCATCGTGGCTACTAGTGCTTTTGGCATGGGCGTTAATAAAAAAGACATTAGAACAGTCATCCATTTTCATTTATCAACAAGTCCTTCAAATTACTTACAAGAAATTGGTAGAGCCGGGAGAGATAATTTGCAAAGCCAAGCAATTAGTCTATATCAACCAGACGATAGCTATATATTAGAGACATTATTGTTTAGTGATGCGATAACTACTGAAGACATCGATGCTTTTGATATAGGTGCTTTTTTACCTCCTCAAAAGCAAGAAATACTAACCATATTGAGCCAAAGATATTCATCCAACGTACTCAAAACAATTTTTGATAATTCATTAATTCGAAAAAAATTAGGTTATCAAAGAATGATCGGTTATACATCCCTAGATCAATGTAGACGTCGTTATTTATTAGAATTTTTTGGTGATAATCCAACTCAACCTCAACAATGTTGTGATATAGATTCTAATTTGATGACTATAAAAGTTACCAATAGAAAAAAAGTTAAAAGAAAATTAAGTTATACTGAAAAATTAAAATATTTATTTAAAGTATAGTTGCTTTTCTTTACTAAATTTATTTTAAGAGGATATAATTATAATACTTAAAGTTTTTCAAGAAATATTTAAATACTATACATATTTCACGCTTTGTGGGGTATATGGTATGTGATATTTAAATAATTATTTAAGAGAGGATGATGAACGTGTCTAAAAATAATTTTAGAGATGATTTCGAAAAAAATCGTCAGTCTATTAATTCTGATGATCAATTCGAAGATAATACAAACGAGTTTGATGAAAATTCAAATGAGTCCAATGATTTTGATAATCAATCAGACCAACAATTCCCACCTAGAAACGCACAAAGACGTCAAAGAAGACGTAACCAAGCTACTAATAAAAACAGAAAATTTGGTAATCAAAATTCTGATTCAAATGCTAATGGTTCACTTGATGATCGACACGATGAAGACTCTTTCAATGAGTTACAACACAATCAACAAGAAAATCATTTAGATAACGAGCCAATACATAAGGATGATAAACTTTCTTCTGAAAAAGACTTTAATAATGATGCTTCACGTAGAAATAATCGTCATGAAGCATCAAATAGAAAACATGATAAAGACTATGATAATGGTAGTTTGAATGATGATGATCGTCACCGTCGTAATCATGAAGAAGGTATCGATGAGCGTCAAGATAATCGAAATCACAAAGATCAACAAAACAAAAAGTCTCGACATGGCAAAGACGCTGCAATAGCTGGAGGTGCCGGAGTCGCTGGAGCTGCTGGTGCTAAAGCTGCAAAAGACAAACGTAAAAAAGATGAACATCATGACTCAAAATACAACGAACATAAAGATGATCGTGATTTAAATAACGATAATCAATTTGATCAAAACAGAAAACATGATAAAGACCTTCATGACGACCATCGTGACGCTAAAGATAACCATTCTAAAGAAGAACCAAAAAAAGGTAATAAAGGTAAAAAAGCAGCAGTTGGTGCAGGTGCAGCTGGTGCGGCTGGCGCAGCTGGGGTAGCAGCTGCAAAACATAAAAAAGACCATAAAAATAATAATCATAAAGATAATCATAGCCATAACAGAGATCATCAAGACGATCATAGAAATCATAAACATGAAGATGGTAATGATGGATTCCAAGCTCACAATGGTAAAAAGAAACGTGGTCTAGCTGGTATTTTACTTCCACTTATAGCTTTATTACTTATTCTAGCAGCACTTGCTATCTTTATTGGAATGTATTTAAACAACGATAAAAAAGATAGTAACCAAGCTGATAACAAAACAGAACAAACTGCTAACAAAGATAACAACAAAGATAGTAAAGACAAAGCTAGTAATGATAGCGACAAAGACAAAGCTAGCAGTGACAAAGATAAAGATAAAGCAACTAATGATGACGACTCAAATGACAAAGCTACAACAGACAATGATTCATCTAATAATTCAAGTGATGATAATAGTAGCTCTTCAGATAATAGTACTTCTTCAAATTCATCTGATAACAGTTCATCATCAGATAATAATGGTAATAACTCAAATAGTGACAATAACAATGGTAACTCTCAAGCTACTTCAAACAATAGCAGTCAAAGTAACAGCAATAATAATCAATCAAATAGCTCTAATTCAGGACAACAAACTCACGTAGTATCAGGTAATGAAAACTTATACCGTATCGCTATTCAATACTACGGAGAAGGTACTGTTGAAAATGTAAATAAACTTAAACAAGCTAATGGCTTATCAAGTAATAACATTTCTAATGGTCAAAAATTAATAATCCCACAATAACTTAGTTATCATTCAAAAGAGACTGAAACAAAATTGTTTCAGTCTCTTTTGTTTCAATGCACATATAATTTTAATTTTATATAAATATTGTGAGTGCTATTCTATTTAGAAATAGCGAAACAACTGCTATAATATATGGGTGATTAAAGGAGGCCAATGACATGCAAAGCATAGAAAGTATTATTATCGGCGGAGGCCCATGCGGTTTAAGTGCTGCTATTGAACAAAAAAGAAAGGGTATTGATACATTAGTCATCGAAAAAGGGAATGTTGTAGATGCTATATATAAATATCCAACACACCAAACATTTTTCTCATCTAGTGATAAATTAAGTATCGGTGATATTCCTTTTATCGTCGAAGAAAGTAAACCTCGACGAAATCAAGCACTAGTATATTATAGAGAAGTTGTTAAACATCATCAGTTAAATGTTCGTGCATTTGAAGAAGTACTCACTGTTAAAAAAATTGACAATAAATTCACTATAACAACTACTAAAGATGTTTATGAGTGTAAATTTTTAACTGTTGCAACCGGTTATTATGGTCAACATAATAAGTTAGAGGTTAAAGGAGCAGAACTTCCTAAAGTACAACATTATTTTAAAGAAGCACACCCATTTTTTAATTTAGATGTTACTGTCATAGGTGGTAAAAATTCTGCTGTTGACGCTGCATTAGAATTAGAAAAAGCTGGTGCAAATGTAACTGTACTATACAGAGGTGATCGATATTCAGCTGCCATTAAACCATGGATATTGCCAAATTTTGAATCATTAGTCAATCATGAAAAAATCACTATGGAGTTCAATGCGAACGTTACTGAAATAACAGAGAATAGCGTGATTTATGAAAAGAACGGTAAAGTTACAGAGATACCTAATGATCATGTATTTGCAATGATAGGGTATCACCCTGATTACGACTTCTTAGAATCTATTGGAATTGAAATTAATACAAATGAATATGGAACTGCTCCAGTTCATAACAAAGAAACTTTTGAGACAAATGTTGAGAATTGCTATATTGCTGGCGTAATTGCTGCAGGTAATGATAATAATGCAATCTTTATTGAAAATGGTAAATATCATGGCGGAATTATTACTCAAAGTATTTTAAGCAAAAAGCAAACACCACTTGAAAGTTAAGGACAGAAGTATAAAACAGCGGTATAGTTAATAAGAGCTGAGAACGACGCAACATTAGTGTCTTCTCAGCTCTTATCATCCTTATGAAGATAAATTAAGATGATTCAAAAAGATTACTAAGTAGTAACTTCTCAAGCAAAACCAATTAAATTACATTATTTTTCTAAAATCTTGTAATTAATTTTGTTTTTCAAAATAATTTTTTAATTCGACAATATTGAGTTGATTACTTAGGCCAATTAGTAACTTAAGTCTTGCTTTAGGACCATTTAATCCATTTGAAAATATTAAACCTTTATTCGCTAATTGAAAGCCACCACCTTCATAGGCATATACTGGACTTACAATCCCATTAAAAGATCTAGAAACTAACACAATAGGTATATTATTATCTAAACAAGTTTGGACACCTTTCAAGCAACTTGGAGATAAATTTCCTTGGCCTAAAGCTTCAATGACGATACCATCTACGTTTTGTTGCGCATAAAAATTAAATATGTCACTTTCCATGCCCATATAAGCTTTTATCAATGGTACTTTCAACTGATAATTTATTATTTTAAATGACTGTTGTTTATAAGGTTGATTATAGAATTGAACATTATCTTTAGTTAATATTCCTAATGGTCCTTGATTTGGACTTTGGAAGGTATTGATATTAGAAGTATGCGTCTTCGTTACATTTCTAGCAGTATGTATTTCATCATTGAATACGACCATAACGCCTTTGTCATTTGCATCACTAGAAGAGGCTACACGAATTGATGAAATGAAATTATATAATCCATCGGAACCAATTTCATTAGAAGATCTCATTGCACCAGTTATAACCACAGGACATCTAATGTCTAATAATAAATCTAAAAGGTATGCGGTCTCTTCAAGAGTATCAGTACCATGTGTAACTACAAAACCATCATATTTACCTGTCTTATTAGCTTCAATAATTATATTTCTCAACTTCTCGACATTTTGAATCGTTATATGAGGAGACGGAATATTAAATGGATGAATTTCATCAACATTAGCGTATTGGCCAATAATGTCTCTATGAAGAGATATTGGATTTACATCATTTGTTACTACCTGACTAAATTGGTTTTGCGACATACTTATTGTGCCACCAGTATGTATAACTAATAATCTTTTCATTTCGTTCCTCCTATTTTTAATTTACATATTTATGATAAAATAATACAAATAAAACAACAAGGAAGGATAAATAATATGGACTTAATAAATATTGCCTTGGATGGTCCTGCAGCTGCAGGTAAAAGTACTATTGCACGACAAGTAGCTAGTAAATTGTCTATGATTTACGTTGATACAGGTGCAATGTACCGTGCGATTACTTATAAATATCTTCAAAATGACAAACCAGAGGATTTTAAAACACTCGTTAATCAAACGACGTTGGAATTAACCTATGACAAAAGTAAAGGACAACGAATTTTATTAGATAATCAAGACGTCACTGATTTTTTAAGAGAAAATGATGTAACTCAAAATGTATCTTATGTTGCTTCTAAAGAACCTGTTAGAACATTTGCAGTTGAAAAGCAGAAAGATCTAGCAGCTAAAAAAGGAATTGTTATGGATGGCCGAGATATTGGCACAGTAGTATTACCAGATGCAGAATTAAAAGTGTTTATGATCGCTTCAGTTGAAGAAAGAGCTGAAAGACGTCAAAAAGAAAATGAACAACGAGGTATCCCATCAACATTATCACAATTAAAAAAAGAAATAGAAGAAAGAGATCATTACGATATGAATCGGGACATTTCACCTTTAAAAAAAGCTGATGACGCCGTCACAGTGGATACAACTGGTAAAACGATTGAAGAAGTAACTGAAGAAATAATGACTTTGGTTAACAATATTTAGACAAATAAGGACAGCTATTTAGAGTGATTCGTATTTAACTAAGTTTAAAGTGCGAATTATTTTAAATAGCTATTTTTATTCTATATAATTAAAAGTGGTAACTATTAAGCACTTTTTTAATCGTATAGCATATATTTAGTTCGTATAAAAATTATAAATTTTCAAAAGTTATAAATTAGTTAAATTTTCATTTTATAATTTTAATAATTGATAATTTTTTTAAGAACTTATGAAACTAAAGGGGAATTTCTTGACAATTCTACTGGTTTATAAGATGTTATATGTATGTAGTGTATAAGGAGGCAAACAAGATGACTGAAGAATTCAATGAATCAATGATTAATGATATTAAAGAAGGTGACAAAGTCACTGGTGAGGTTCAACAAGTTGAAGACAAACAAGTCGTAGTTCATATTAATGGTGGCAAATTCAATGGAATCATTCCAATTAGCCAACTTTCAACTCATCATATTGAGAACCCAAGTGAGGTAGTTAAACAAGGTGATGAAATTGAAGCATATGTTACTAAAATCGAAGTTGATGAAGAAAATGACTCAGGTGTGTATATTCTTTCAAAACGTCAACTTGAAACTGAAAAATCATATGAATATTTACAAGAAAAACTTGATAATGACGAAATTATTGAGGCTAAAGTTACAGAAGTAGTTAAAGGTGGCCTGGTTGTAGATGTAGGTCAACGCGGTTTTGTACCAGCTTCACTAATTTCAACTGATTTCATTGAAGATTTCTCTGTATTCGATGGACAAACTATTCGCATTAAAGTAGAAGAATTAGATCCTGAAAATAATAGAGTCATTTTAAGCCGTAAAGCAGTAGAGCAAGCTGAAAATGATGTGAAAAAAGCTTCTTTATTAGAATCACTTAATGCTGGTGATGTTATTAAAGGTAAAGTTGCTCGTCTAACTAACTTTGGTGCTTTTGTTGATATCGGTGGCGTAGATGGTTTAGTCCACGTTTCTGAATTATCACATGAACATGTTGATTCTCCAGAAGATGTAGTTTCTGTAGGTCAAGAGGTAGATGTAAAAGTTAAGTCTGTAGAAAAAGATGCTGAACGTATTTCACTTTCTATCAAAGATACTTTACCTACACCATTTGAAAGCATTAAAGGACAATTTCATGAAGATGATGTTATTGAAGGTAAAGTTGTGCGTTTAGCTAACTTCGGTGCTTTCGTTGAAATTGCTCCAGGTGTTCAAGGTTTAGTGCATATTTCAGAAATTGCTCATGAACATATTGGCACACCAGGTGAAAAACTTGAGCCAGGACAACAAGTTAATGTTAAAATTTTAGGTATAGATGAAGAAAATGAACGTATCTCACTTTCAATTAAAGCTACATTACCTAAAGAAGACGTTGTTGAGAGCGATGATGCTACAACTCAATCTTATTTAAGTAATGATTCAATTGAAGACAATCCAACATTAGGTGATGTCTTTGGCGATAAATTTAAAGACTTAAAATTTTAATCTCAAGTTATCATACAAACTCATTCCCAATTAAAGTTTAAGACTTTAATTGGGAATTTTCATTTTCTCACAATTTAATGGATCATAATGGTAATTAAATTATGAAATGTAGCGAGATTTATTGTTTTAAAAACCATATTTTTGCTTAACTTACATACTTTGTTTGAAATAAGTAGGTCATATGATAAAATTATAGAGATTTTAGAAAGAGAGGAAGTTAGCTTATGACGAAACCTATTGTAGCTATTGTAGGTAGGCCTAATGTAGGGAAATCTACAATATTTAATAGAGTAGTAGGTGAACGTGTTTCAATTGTCGAAGACACACCTGGTGTTACACGTGATAGAATTTATTCATCAGGCGAATGGTTAACACATGAATTTAATATTATTGATACTGGTGGAATAGAAATAGGAGATGCTCCATTTCAAACCCAAATAAGAGCACAAGCTGAAATCGCAATTGATGAAGCAGATGTCATTATCTTTATGGTTAATGTTCGAGAAGGTTTAACCCAAAGTGATGAAATGGTTGCACAGATGCTATATAAATCTAAAAAGCCTGTTGTATTGGCTGTTAATAAAGTAGATAACCCTGAGATGAGAAATGACATTTTTGACTTTTACTCATTAGGTTTTGGAGATCCATATCCAATATCAGGATCACACGGCTTAGGTTTAGGGGATCTATTAGATGAGGTAGTTAAGCACTTTGACGAAGAAACTGAAGATTGAGATGATGAAGATACTATAAGGCTATCAATAATCGGTCGCCCTAATGTAGGAAAATCTAGTTTAGTAAATGCAATTCTTGGTGAAGATCGTGTTATTGTATCAAATGTTGCCGGAACTACTAGAGATGCTGTAGATACCGAATACAGTTATGATGGACAAGATTATGTTTTAATAGATACAGCAGGTATGCGTAAAAAAGGAAAAGTGTACGAATCAACTGAAAAATATTCAGTACTACGTGCACTTAAAGCAATTGAGCGATCTAATGTAGTCTTGATTGTAATCGATGCTGAGGAAGGTATAATCGAGCAAGATAAACGTGTTGCAGGATATGCTCACGAAGAAGGTAAAGCAGTTGTCATTGTAGTGAATAAATGGGACACAGTTGACAAAGATAGTAACACAATGAAGAAATTTGCTGATGATGTCAGAAATCAATTCCAATTTTTAGATTATGCTCAAATTGCTTTTGTTTCTGCTAAGGAAGGCACTCGTTTACGCACGCTATTCCCATATATTAATGAAGCAAGCGAAAACCATAAAAAACGTGTTCAAAGTTCTACTTTAAATGAAGTTGTCACTGATGCTATATCTATGAATCCTACTCCAACAGATAAAGGCCGTCGTTTAAATGTATTCTATACTACTCAAGTAGCTAACGAGCCTCCAACATTTGTTGTATTCGTTAATGATGTCGAACTAATGCATTTTTCTTACAAACGTTACCTTGAAAATCAAATCCGTCATGCATTTGGTTTTGAAGGAACACCTATTCACATCATTCCAAGAAGAAGAAACTAAGAAGGAGTTAAAACTATGACTAAAATTACTGTTTTTGGTATGGGAAGTTTTGGTACTGCATTAGCTAATGTATTAGCTGAAAATGGACATACTGTTTTAATGTGGGGAAAAAATGAAGATAGTGTGAAAGAATTAAATGATCACCATCAAAATAAACGTTATTTAAAAGATGTCGTTTTAGATAGTAGAATTAAAGCAACTAGTGATATTAAAGAAGCCGCGAATTTTACTGATATATATTTAATGGCTCTACCAACTAAAGCAATGCGTGAAGTTACAAGTGAAATTGATAGTTTAATTGATTCTAAGAAAACTTTTATTCATGTTGCAAAAGGTATAGAAAATGATACATTCAAACGTGTTTCAGAAATGATTGAAGATTCAATTTCAGAAGATCACAATGGTGGTATCGGGGTTTTATCAGGTCCTAGTCACGCAGAAGAAGTAGTGATTAAACAACCAACTACAGTCGCCGCATCATCAAAAGATGAAAAAGTTAGTAAACTGATTCAAGATTTATTTATGAATGATTATTTACGTGTATACACTAATAATGATTTAGTCGGTGTTGAACTAGGAGGAGCATTAAAAAATATAATTGCAGTTGCAAGTGGTATTGTAGCAGGCATGGGCTATGGTGATAATGCTAAAGCTGCTTTAATGACACGAGGTTTAGCTGAAATAAGCCGATTAGGTGAAAAATTAGGTGCTGATCCAATGACATTTTTAGGTCTTGGTGGTATTGGAGATCTAATTGTTACTTGTACATCAACGCATTCACGTAATTACACTTTAGGATTTAAATTAGGACAAGGCCAAACAATGGATGAAGCTTTAAATGAAATGAATATGGTAGTAGAAGGGATTTATACTACTAATTCTGTATACCATTTAGCTAAACAACAAAATGTTGATATGCCTATAACTAATGCACTTTACAAGGTTTTATTCGAAGATAATCCGGTTAAAGACAGTGTTAAAGATTTAATGGGAAGAGATAAAAAATCTGAATAAAGTGTAATATTACTCATTATCAAAAATTTTTCGCAGATTTGTACATAAAATACTGATATTTCAGTGTTTTAAGTGCATAAATTATTGCGGTAACATTAATTGTTGTGTTAAAGTCATAGCATAATGATATAAAGATATCATTATCATTCATCTGGAGGTGAACTCGTAATGAATAAAACTGATTTAATTAATGCAGTTGCAGAACAAGCTGATTTAACTAAAAAAGAAGCTGGTTCAGCTGTAGATGCTGTTTTCGAATCAATCCAACAATCACTTTCTAAAGGTGAAAAAGTTCAATTAATTGGTTTCGGAAACTTTGAGGTTCGTGAACGTGCTGCACGTAAAGGTCGTAACCCTCAAACAGGTAAAGAAATTGAAATTCCTGCAAGTAAAGTTCCAGCATTTAAAGCTGGTAAAGCATTAAAAGATGCTGTTAAATAATTTACTTAAAAGCCCTATAAAGGGCTTTTTTTTATACATAAATCATTATAGAGAATTAATGCATATAATTTATTACTATATTATATAAGTTGTTATTCCTTAATAGCTTTTCAATTCAATAAATAAAGTAATTGTAACGTTAAGTCGCTATATTTTATTTTTATTCATATAATGTTAAGATGTATAGTGATAATAACGTGAGGTGTGAACATGGAAAGAACTATAAGCAAATTAAATAGACAAATTAATCATAAGCTTACGAGAATTCATGACTATGAAGCTATTAACATAAACTCTAGATTGGGTGGATTATTAGATTGTTATGATATTCCTGAGAATGCTAAACTTGCTTGCCTCACTATCGATACTTCAATGAAACATCTTGATGAAATTACTCAAAATCAAAAGTCAAAGAAATCTATTTTGATTGGTGATTTGCTAAGTGCTCATTTTTATACGTTGTTAGCTGAAATAAATGATTCAACTTTTCAATTAGCAATGAGTAAAGCAATCGTTAAATCTAATGAATTAAAATCATCATTACATCATCAAGTAATAGAAACTGAAGATATCTATGATGCAATTATTGAAATAGAAACAATCTTCCCATATATAACTTTGTCTCATTTCAGTAAAGAACAAGTAACTCCTTTAAATTTGTATCAAAAATTAATTCCTGAGGTTGATGATTACTATCCACCTTACCTTAAAATGTATCAAGCCGCTGATGTACATCAGTTTTTAAAAGATATCAATCAAAGTTATATAGAGAAAAGTAGAGGTAATATTAATGACTGAAAATAATGCAAAAAAAGAACAAGTTCATACAGTCTTTCAAAATATTTCAAGTAAATATGATCGTTTAAATAACATAATTAGTTTCGAACAACACAAAGTATGGCGTAAACATGTAATGAAAGATATGCACGTTAAAGTTGGTAGTAAAGCACTTGATGTTTGTTGTGGTACCGCTGATTGGACAATAGCCTTAAGTAAAGCAGTTGGTGCACATGGTGAGGTGACGGGTTTAGACTTTAGTGAAAACATGTTAGAAGTTGGTAAAGAAAAAACTAAACACATGAACAATATTCATTTAGTACATGGCGATGCAATGAATTTACCGTTTGAAGATAATTCATTTGATTATGTAACTATTGGTTTCGGTCTACGTAACGTACCTGATTATTTAGTTGCATTAAAAGAAATGAACAGAGTCTTAAAGCCAGGTGGAATGATTGTTTGTCTGGAAACAAGTCAACCAACAATGCCTGTGTTTAAACAAGTTTATAAATTGTACTTTAAATTTGTAATGCCAGTATTTGGTAAATTATTTGCCAAATCAAAAGAAGAATATGAATGGTTACAACAATCTACGTTCGATTTTCCAGACAAGGATAAGTTAAAACAATTATTTGAACAAGCTGGCTTTAATAAAATTAAAATTCGTAGCTTTACAGGTGGCGTTGCTGCAATGCATCTAGGCTATAAACAAAAAAGTTCGACTAAATAAAAGGTGATTAACGTGGCAAAGTTAAACATGAATAGCGAGATAAAAAATGTAGAAAAACGCCTTCAAAAAGCTATCGAAAGCAATGATCCGATATTACGTGAAGCCTCATCACATTTGCTTTCTTCAGGAGGTAAAAGAGTTAGACCTGCATTTGTTATATTAAGTAGTCAATTCGGTCCACAAAAGAAAACAGAAGACACGTATCGCGTTGCAGTTGCATTAGAGTTAATTCATATGGCAACGCTCGTTCATGATGATGTCATAGATAAGAGTGACAAACGACGTGGACGATTAACCATAGTAAAAAAATGGGATGTTACTACTGCAATACTAACTGGAAACTTTCTACTAGCATTAGGACTGGAACATTTATCTGAAATTCGTGACAATCGAATTCATCATATAATTTCAAATTCAATTGTAAATGTTGGACTTGGTGAGTTATTCCAATTTCAAGATCAATTTAATAGCGAACAAAGTATTACTAACTATCTGAGACGTATCAATAGAAAAACAGCTTTATTAATTCAGCTAGCAACTGAAGTAGGAGCAATTACTTCAGAAGCTAATGATGAAACTATTCGAAAACTTAAAATGATAGGTCATTATATTGGTATGAGTTTCCAAATAGTAGATGATATTTTGGATTTCACTAGCACTGAAAAGAAACTTGGCAAACCAGTTGGTAGCGATTTAATGAATGGACATATAACGTTACCAGTATTACTTGAAATGAAAAAAGATACGTCATTTAAGAAAAAAATTGCTGCACTAAATCATCAATCTGAATCTCAAGAGTTTAAACCTCTAATTGAACAGATTAGAAATTCTTATAGTATTAAAGAATCAAAAGCAATTAGTGATAAATATTTAGCTAAGGCGCTTAAGTTAATTGATGAACTTGATGAACCCAATGCTCAAAGTCTTTTTATTAAATTAATAAAGAAAATGGGATCACGTAGTGTTTAGAATGAAAAAATATTGAAAGCGCTTTAACAACCTGTTACTATTAAATAGTAGCAGGTTGTTTGTTACACAAAATTACTATACATAAATAAACATTTATATTTTAAGTCTTATATTAATCAGACTTAATTCACAGGGGGATCAATTACGATGGAAAGAACTTTCTTAATGATTAAACCAGATGCAATACAACGTAATTTAGTGGGAGAAATTATTTCACGTATTGAAAGAAAAGGGTTAAAACTTGTCGGTGCTAAATTAATGACAGTTCCTCAAGCTCTAGCTGAAGAACACTATTCCGAACATACTGACAAGCCATTCTATGGTAAATTAATTTCATTTATTACTTCAGCACCTGTTTTTGCAATGGTTGTCGAAGGTGAAGACGCTGTAGATGTATCAAGACATATTATAGGTAAAACAAATCCTTCTGAAGCTACGCCAGGTTCTATAAGAGGAGATTTAGGTTTAACAGTAGGAAGAAACGTAATTCATGGTTCTGATTCAGTTGAATCAGCACAAAGAGAGATTAATTTATGGTTCAAAGAAGAGGAATTAAGTAGCTACGAAGCACCTAGAGATACTTGGTTATACGAATAGTAAATTGAAATATTTTATTAAGAGTTTACAATTCAAATTGGCTTTAGTTGATTGAAATAAGTAATCTCTTAAATCAAGCATATATCTTTTTAGTCAACATTTTAAAGGTAGGACAATGAATTCAAAATGAATTCTGTCCTACCTTCTTTTTTTAATTTGAATATTAAATCACTAATCTATCGTTTGATAATTATTAAAATATTCTAATAAATTAAAAAATAACTGTAACACACTAGTTATGTTATAAGGTTGAATGTGATATGATAACACATATCACAATTTAACGTAGTAAAGGGAAAGGAGCGTATTCTCATGAGATATTTAACATCTGGAGAATCACATGGTCCTCAATTAACAGTAATTATTGAAGGTGTACCTGCTAATTTAGAAATTAAAGCGGAAGATATTAATAAAGAAATGTTTAAACGTCAAGGTGGCTACGGTAGAGGACGTCGTATGCAAATTGAAAAAGATGCAGTAGAGATTGTATCAGGAGTCAGAAATGGATATACACTTGGTAGTCCAATTACGATTGTTGTCACAAATGATGATTTCACACATTGGAGAAATATTATGGGAATTGAGCCTATTTCTGATGAAGAAAGAGATAATATGAAACGTACGATTACAAAACCCCGTCCTGGACACGCAGATTTAATCGGTGGTATGAAATATAATCATAGAGATTTAAGAAATGTTTTAGAACGTTCATCGGCTCGAGAGACAGCAGCACGTGTTGCAGTAGGTGCAGTATCTAAAATTCTTCTAGAACAATTAGACATTCACATGTATAGTCGTGTTGTTGAAATTGGTGGTATTAAAGATGAAGGTTTATATGATACTGAAACATTCAAACAAAATATTGATAAGAATGACGTACGTGTAATTGATGAAACGATCGCTCAAAAAATGAGAGATAAAATTGATGCTGCTAAAAAAGATGGCGATTCCATTGGTGGTGTTGTTCAAGTTATGGTTGAAAATATGCCTGTTGCAGTCGGTAGTTATGTGCAATATGATCGTAAATTAGATGGTCGTATAGCACAAGGTGTTGTAAGTATTAACGCATTTAAAGGAGTAAGCTTCGGTGAAGGATTTAAAGCTGCTGAAAAACCAGGTAGCGAAATTCAAGACGAAATTTTATATGATAATGAAATTGGATTCTATAGAGGCTCCAATCATTTAGGTGGCTTTGAAGGTGGAATGACAAATGGTATGCCGATTATTGTTAATGGTGTTATGAAGCCAATTCCTACTTTATATAAACCACTTAATTCCGTTGATATTAATACTAAAGAAGACTTTAAAGCCACGATTGAACGTTCTGACAGTTGTGCAGTGCCTGCAGCAAGTGTTGTTTGTGAACATGTTGTTGCTTTTGAAGTTGCTAAAGCCATTACAGAAGAGTTTCAATCCAATCATATCGATCAGCTAAAAGCCCAAATTGATGAACGAAGACGCCTTAATATTGAATTCTAGTAAAATATTAGGTAAGGAACGAGGTATTTCATATGCAATTACAAACAACCTATCCAAATAATAATTATCCAATTATAGTTGAACATAATGCTTTCGAGGAGTTATCTGAATATATACAAGACTATGATAAAGTGTTTCTTATCATTGATGAATACGTCGATTTTAACTTTAAAACTAAGTTTATGCCATTTCTTGAATCAACACACATATATAAGATAATAGTTCCAGCTGGTGAGAAGATGAAGTCGTTTGAACATTATCAACAAACGCTAGAGCACCTTCTTGAATACAATTTAACACGTAATACTTGTTTAGTTGCGATAGGTGGCGGTGCTACTGGAGATTTCACTGGATTTCTTGCTTCATCTTTATTAAGAGGTGTTGATTTCATACAAGTACCTACAACAATACTTGCCCATGACTCTAGCGTGGGAGGTAAAGTAGGGATTAATTCCATTCACGGTAAAAATTTAATTGGCGCATTTTATAGACCAAAAGCTGTGATATACGATTTAAATTTCTTAGCAACATTGCCTTATGACGAAATACTAAGTGGGTATGCTGAAGTTTATAAACATGCACTATTAACAGGTCAAGTTGCAGTAGATGACATTGAAAAACACTTCTCCACAAAAGAAAAACTACAATCTTTGAATGATATAGATCAGTTTATCTTCAAAGGAATTAAAGCTAAACTAAACGTCATCATTAAAGATGAAAAAGAGCACAATATGCGAAAGTATTTAAATTTAGGACATACTTTCGGTCATGCCGTTGAGTACAAGACTAAAATACCACATGGTCATGCTGTTATGATTGGAATCATTTACCAATTTATAGTGGCTAATACTTTACTCGATACACAATTCGACATCTCGTATTATGCTAACTATTTAAAGAAACTTCATTATCCAGTTCAAATTGTTCAGCAATTAAACTTTGATGATATGTATCACTATATGTTAACTGACAAGAAAAATAATGGTGAAGGTATTCAAATGGTATTACTTGAAGAACTTGGAAAACCACGAGTATGTCACGTTGAAAAAACTATATTAATAAAAGCATTTAACGATTTACAACTAGTATTAAAGTAGGTGGATTACAGTATGTCAAATGAGCAAATGATAGATATAAAGGGGCCTTTAATTGGAGAAATTGAAGTGCCCGGAGACAAGTCAATGACCCATCGAGCGATTATGTTGGCGTCTTTAGCAACTGGTCAATCGACTATATATAAGCCTCTTTTGGGAGAAGATTGTTTACGCACAATAGAAATATTTAAATTATTAGGTGTTAACATAGAGCTTGCTGAAGAAAAGATTATAGTTGATTCACCTGGTTATAATAAATTTAAAACACCACATCAAACACTATATACTGGAAATTCTGGTACTACAACACGATTATTAGCTGGTTTACTAAGTGGGCTCAATCTAAATTGCGTTTTGTCCGGTGATGCTTCAATAGGTAAGCGACCTATGGATAGAGTAATGAAGCCACTCAGATTAATGGGGGCTAATATTACAGGCATCGATGATAATTTTACACCATTAATTATAAAACCCGCTTCAATTAATGGTATTACCTATAAAATGGAAGTAGCCAGTGCACAAGTCAAAAGTGCATTATTGTTTGCAAGTCTATTTTCTAATGACAGTTCTAAAATTACTGAGTTAGATGTAAGTCGAAATCATACTGAAACAATGTTTGAACAGTTTAATATTCCGATTAGCATTTCTGGTAAAGAAATTACTACTCAACCAAATGCTATCGAACATATAAAAGCTAAAGATTTTTATGTGCCTGGTGATATCTCTTCAGCAGCATTCTTTATAGTGGCGGCACTTATTACTCCTGGTAGTGATATTACAATTCATAATGTTGGCATCAATCCGACTCGTTCAGGTATTATAGATATCGTTAAACAAATGGAAGGAAATATTGAATGTTTAAATATCACAGATACATCAGAACCTACTGCATCAATCCGTGTTAAATACACACCAAACTTAAAACCTGTTCTTATTGAAGGTGACATAGTTCCAAAAGCTATTGACGAGTTACCAATTATTGCACTATTGTGTACACAAGCAAGTGGTACTAGTATTATTAAAGATGCAGAAGAATTAAAAGTGAAAGAAACTAATCGAATTGATACGACTGCAGACATGCTCGGTTTATTGGGGTTTGAATTGCAACCCACTGATGACGGACTTATTATTCATCCTTCAGAATTTAAAAAATCGGCAACCGTAGATAGTTTAACAGATCACCGAATAGGGATGATGTTAGCTATTGCATCATTATTAAGTGATAAACCACTGAATATCCGTCAGTTTGATGCAGTAAATGTATCGTTCCCAGGTTTCCTTCCTAAATTAATGCTTTTAGAAAATGAGGGATAAAACAGTATGGAAGATATCTATAAATTAATAGACGATATCAATCTTCAAAAATTAGATAATTTAGATTCTCGTGTAAATGATGCTTTAACTTCTAATAATGACGATGCATTATTTATTCTTGGTGAAACCCTATATAATTTTGGTTTAACACCTCAAGGTCTAGAGGTATTTAGAACTTTATATCATAAATATCCAGATGAAAGTGAATTACTTATATATTTTATTGAAGGTCTAATGTCAGAGAATCAAACTGATGAAGCATTAGAATATTTAAGTCAAGTAGCAATATCAACAGAAAAATTAATGTTAGAGGCTGATTTATATCAGCAAATTAATATGACAGAAGTTGCCATTGATAAGTTGATTGAAGCTAGGGAATTAGAGCCAAATGATCCAATCATCCATTTCGCATTAGCTGAGATGCTATATTTTGATGGTCAGTACTTGCGTGCCACACGTGAATATGAAGTCGTATTAGATACGGGTGAATACGAAGTGAATGGTATTAATTTATTTGCTCGTATGGCAGATTGTGCATTACAAAGTGGTAACTATAGTGATGCGATTAATCTATATGATGAAATTAATGAAGATGAAATGACTTCTGAAGATTTCTTCAAAAAAGCAATCGCGTATGAAAAAAATGATATCACTCATGAAGCCATTAAAATTACAAAAAACCTTCTATCGAAAGATCCCGATTTTATTCAAGGATATTTCTATTTACAATCACTTTATGAAAATGAAAAAAATTATCCTGATGCCATTGAAACAGGCAAAGAGGGGTTACGTTTAAATCAATTTTATAAAGAATTGATGGTTTCAACAGGAAGTTTAGAAATTGAACATGGTGATGCAAATGAAGGTGTTGAATTACTAAAACAAGCACTTGAAGTGGACAATGCTTATCATGAACCTTTATTAATTTTGAGTGATTTGTTCCGAAATGAAGAAGATTATGAAGCAATCATCGCATTGCTATCATATGTGGATGAAGATGATTTGGACCCCGTATTCATGTGGCACTTAGCTCATGCATTTGGCCAAGAAGAACGTGATAAAGAAGCACAACATTTCTTTGAACTAGCTTATCCTACAATGAAAACTCAAAGCGCTTTCTTAAGTGACTATTACTATTATTTAATCGAAATCGGTTATAAAGAAAAAGCGAAAACAATATTACAACAATTAATAGAAATGGATCCTAGTAATGAGACATGGCAAGAAGAAGCCAATCGTCTTGATTATTAATGTAGGTGATTCATTTGACTCAAACACTTACACAAATGAAACAAAGTTATATTGAATATGCTTTGTTTCATTATCATTTTAAATCACGAATTAGCGTCTGGATTTTAAATTATATTAAATCTCATACCGAGTTACTTGAACATGTACATTTTGTAAATCAAAGAATATTTAACCATAAAACGTTAGAACTTGCTTTAACAAATACAGATGCACCAGCAATTAGATTAGTTAAAAATAATCACTTACTTATCAATACAAATGAGATATTCGAATACGTAACAACTCACCAAAACGACTTCGATATTCTTATTCATTTTTCAGACCAACACACAATAGATTTTAGATTCAATGATTTAATTATTCATCAATTAATGTACTCTCCTCAGTACATGGCTTATCTAAACACAATTTATAATTTATCTCTCGATTCTACAAGAGTGCATTCGCTAGTAGAGCACTTACGACATAATATAGATTTAAGCTTACAACTTAATGATCGAGAACAATTTTACCAATTAACACAGATTTTAGAAGTCCTTGAAAACCGATAAAGTCACAAAGGAATTTAATCACATGCTTACATTAAAACAGATGTGGGAGTTAACCTTATATCGACACTCTTGCTTAATCTTTTTACTTATTTGCAACATACTCGGTACCTTATATGGATTTATTTGGTATGGTGATCAATTAGCTAAAACACCTTGGTATTTCTTGCCATTTATACCAGATAGCCCAATCGCTTCACTTTTTTTGTGTATTGTTATTATTTGTCTCATTTTTAATAAGCATATCCCATTTGTAGAGGCGCTTGCATTCGTAACCTTACTTAAATATGGACTTTGGGCAGTAATAATGAATATTCTCATGATTAATCTTGATCATAACATTTCCATAATGAATGTTTTTTTGATTATGAGTCATGGTATTATGGCGATTGAAGCCATTTATTTCTATCCTCGTTTAAAAATTAGGATTAGTGGTCTATTAGTGGCAATGATATGGGTATTTAACAATGACTATATGGATTATGTTTTAAATAAGTATCCTTACTATGATTTTATTGAACAGCACAAAGAGATAGTAGGCTATATTGCTTTCTGGCTAAGTGTTTTTGCACTAAGTTTATATTATAATTTACAAAAAATCTTATCGGTTAAATTATTTGATTAAATACAGGATAGTCAGTAGAATATGATTAAAGGAGAGTGGAATTATTGTCTATAATGTCTTATATAATATATATCGTCATTATTATGCTCATTCCTATGTGGGCACAACACAAAGTAAAATCTAACTATGAAAAATATGCGCAAGTAAGATCAACAAGTGGTAAAACGGGTCGCGAGGTAGCAGAAGAAATACTTCATGCAAATGGTATTTATGATGTAGATGTAGTAAAGGGTGAAGGTTTCTTAACAGACCACTACGATCCTAAAAAGAAAGTTGTTTGTTTATCTCCTGCAAACTTCGATAGACCTTCAGTAGCTGGTACAGCTATTGCTGCACACGAAGTTGGACATGCGATTCAACATCAACAAGGGTATGCATTTTTAAGATTTAGAAGTGCATTAGTACCACTAGCTAATTTAGGTTTGTCAGTAAGTTACATGATTATCATGTTAGGTATCATCTTAACAGCTATGGGTAGTGCGTTTGGCTCAACAGCCTTATGGATTGGTGCTGGCTTAATGTCACTTGCAGTTTTATTCTCAATCGTAACTTTACCTGTTGAATTTGACGCAAGTTCAAGAGCAATGAAACAAATAACTGCATTAAACATTGTAAATGAAAAAGAATATAAACATGCTAAAAAGGTTCTTTCAGCCGCTGCAATGACTTATGTTGCTGCTACTGCGACAGCTGTTGCAGAACTAGTAAGAATTATACTAATCGCTAGAGCAAGTGATAATTAATGAAGTTAGGTTTATATGTATAAAAATCAATGCTTTAAAAACTACTTTAAATTTTTAGTAGTTATTTAAAACTATGAATTTTCAAGTACCAAAATTTTTAACTTTAGATATCCTTATAAGAGAGTAGAACAATGAATTCAAGATGAATTCTGTTCTGCTCCTTTTTTATTTTTTAAATATAGCAGTATGATTTAAAATATAGTCTGCTCTTTTTATATTCATAAAATGCATGATTTTTTAATATGATATATACTAAATAAGAGTTAATAATAAAGGAGAAAGTGATCATAATGAAATCTATGAAAGAAATGCAAAATGAAGTGGATGCGTACATTGGACAATTCAAAGCTGGTTATTTTTCTCCACTGGCAAATTTAGCACGTTTAACAGAAGAGGTTGGAGAACTTGCTAGAGAGATAAACCACTATCATGGTGAAAAGAAAAAGAAAGAAACTGAAGAAGATAATACAATTAAAGCTGAATTAGGAGACAATTTATTTGTTTTACTTTGTATAGCTAATTCATTAGATATTGATATGACTGAAAGTTTTAATGAAACAATGGAAAAGTTCAACACTAGAGATAAAAATCGTTTTGAACGTAAATAAATATAAACAAGAGGAGGATAGATTTTCATGAAAATAGGTATCACATGTTATCCATCTATGGGCGGTTCTGGTATTATTGCTACTGAATTAGGAATAAAAATGGCAGAGAGAGGCCATGAAGTACATTTTATAACTTCCAATATTCCTTTTAGAATACGTAAACCTTTACCTAATATTACTTTTCATCAAGTTGAAGTAAATCAATATGCCGTCTTTCAATATCCTCCATATGATATTACTTTGAGTACTAAAATTTCAGAAGTTATAAAAGAATATGATTTAGATGTATTACACATGCACTATGCAGTACCTCATGCAGTTTGTGGGATTTTAGCACGTCAAATGTCTGGAAAAGATATTAAAATAATGACCACGTTACACGGTACTGATATCACGGTGCTAGGTTACGACCACTCTCTCAAAGGCGCCATTAAATTTGGGATTGAACAAAGTGATATTGTTACGAGTGTGAGTCACTCTTTAGCACATCAAACTAAATCTATCATTGAAACCGAGAAAGAAATTGTTCCTATTTATAATTTTGTGCGTGAAAATGAATTTCCAACGCGTCATGATGAAACGCTTAAAGAAGTATATGGTATTAAACCTGATGAAAAGGTACTTATACATGTATCTAATTTTAGAAAAGTGAAACGCATAGATACTATATTAGAGACATTTGCTAAAGTTCGTAAAAACATACCTAGTAAATTAATCTTGTTAGGAGACGGTCCCGAATTATTAGACATGAGAAAGTTAGCGCGTCACTTAGGTATCGATAGTGATGTACTATTCTTAGGCAAGCAAGACCAAGTTAGTGAATTTTACCAAATGTCTGATTTAGTACTTCTATTAAGTGAAAAAGAAAGCTTTGGATTAACTTTGCTTGAGGCAATGAAAACAGGAGTAGTGCCGATAGGTTCTAATGCTGGTGGTATTAAAGAGGTTATTAAACATGATGAGACTGGTTTCATTGTGGATATAGGAGATAGCACTAGTGCAAGTGAGTATGCGTTACAACTGCTTTCAAATAAAGAATTATATAATAAAATGCAAACTGCTATGTTAAAGGATATTGACGAACGATTTGGTTCAGAATTAATAACAGATCAATATGAACACTACTATAGAAAAATGTTAAATCAAAAAGAGGATTAGTATGGGAACAGAACTATTTAATCAAGCAAAACCCATTTTAGAAAAAATAGAACAACATGGATTTGAAGCATATTTCGTTGGTGGATCGGTGAGAGATTACTTAATGAACAGACACATTCACGACATCGATATTACTACTAGTGCTACACCAGATGAAATAGAATCAATATTTGAAAAGACTATCCCAATCGGGAGAGAGCATGGCACTATAAATGTGGTGTATCAAGGAACTAATTATGAAGTAACAACCTTCAGAGCTGAAGCAGAGTATGTTGATCATCGTAGACCTAGTGAAGTCTATTTCGTTCGTGATTTAAAAGAAGATTTACAACGTCGTGACTTTACAATTAATGCAATTGCCATGGATAAAAATTTTAATATTTATGACTATTTTGAAGGTGATGTAGCATTAAATCAACATATTATTAAAACTGTTGGTGATGCTAAAGAACGGTTTAAAGAGGATGCATTACGCATTTTAAGAGGCTTACGCTTTCAATCCCAATTGAATTTTACTATAGAAGGTGATACTTTTGAGGCGATGAAACATCAAATCGCAGATGTAGAACATTTATCTATAGAACGCATTGTCGTGGAATTAAAAAAATTAATTAAAGGCCAAAATGTAAGCCAAAGCTACTTAAACCTAATAGATTTGAATTTCTTTAATTATGTACCTTTCTTTAGAAGTCTTGATATGAAGCAAACTAAAGTTAATTCACCAATAAGCTTTGAATTATGGATAGCAATATTATTGACTGTTGAACAAACAAACACTTCACTTTCTGACTTAAAAATAAGCAACAATGAGAAAACTAAAATCAATCAATATCATAAAATAATGATAGAGATGCCTCAAGTTTCATCTAAAGAACAATTAAAATTATTCGTTTATGACTATGGTATGAATAATATCATAGATATCATTGCTATTAATTCAATACTTGAAGACAATAACATTAAAATAGCCTCTCCGTTAATATTTAATCTTCAATCAATAAAAGAAATTGATCAACATTTACCTATTAGAAGTCGTAGAGAGCTAAATATTAATGGTGGAGATATACTTAGAATTACGTCTAAAAAAAGTGGTCCTTGGCTGAAAGAAGTTCTTAGACAAATAGAAATTGATGTGTTAACAAATAAAGTTCCAAATTTAAAAGATGAATTATTGAAGTGGGTGAAAGAGAATGTCAAAATATAGTCAAGATGTTATACGTATGCTATATATGCATCAATCTGAATATATTTCGGGACAATATATTGCTAATCAGCTAAACATTTCTAGAGCAGCTGTTAAAAAAGTCATTGATCAATTAAAAAAAGATGGTTGCAAAATCGAATCAATCAATCATAAAGGCCACCAATTAAATGAACTCCCAGATAGTTGGTATAATGGAATCGTATCTTATATTTTAAAAAATTCACAACTAGCTTCGGAGATAAAAGTATTTAAAAGTGTTGAATCAACTCAGATTATTGCTAAGCAAGAATTGGTAGATAATAATAAGTCTATGATTATATTAAGTGACGAACAAACAAAAGGAAGAGGTCGATTTAATCGTAATTGGGCTTCTTCAAAAGGAAAAGGCTTATGGATGTCTCTAGTATTGCGTCCAAATGTACCTTTTTCAATGATTCCAAAATTCAACTTGTTTGTTGCTTTAGGAATTAGAGATGCAATACAATCTTTCACGAATGATAAAGTAGAAATTAAATGGCCGAACGATATATATATTGCTGATAAAAAAGTATGTGGTTTTTTAACTGAAATGATAGCAAATTACGATTCAATTGACGCTATTATTTGTGGTATTGGTATTAATTTAAACCACAGTGACAGTGATTTTTCTGATGATATTAAACAGAGAGCAACAAGCATTCGTTTACATAGTAATAATAAAATTAATCGATACTCATTTTTAAAAAAGCTCATTTCATCAATCGAAAAACGATATTCACAATTTTTAACAAAGCCTTTTACAGAAATTCGAAATGAGTATATTGAAGCCTCAAATATATGGCAACGCCAATTGCGTTTCACTGAAAACGACAAACAATTTATAGGTGAAGCAATCGATATTGATAACGATGGTTTCTTAATAGTTAGAGATGAAAATAATGACGTTAGACGCCTTATTAGTGCGGATATAGATATATAAAGCGAATGACATGAAGATAAGGAGAGTTAGTTATGGGACACACAAGTTATGCAGTTGTAGATCTAGAGACAACTGGCAATCAACTTGATTATGATGAAATTATACAAATTGGTATTACTTTTGTAAGTAACAATAAAATATCTGGGACTTATCATTCTATGATTCGTACTGATTTGGATATTCCACCATTTATCCAAGCATTGACTTCTATTGAAGATACCATGTTAGAGCAAGCCCCTTATTTTCATGAAATTGCACAAGAAATTTACAAACAATTGAAAGATCGTGTGTTCGTTGCTCATAATGTTGATTTTGACTTAAATTTTATAAAAAAGGCCTTTCAAAACTGTAATATAGATTTTAAACCTAAAAAGGTCCTGGATACGTTAGAATTATTTAAAATTGCTTATCCTACAGATAAGAGTTATCAACTTAGTGAATTAGCAGAGGCACACGACATACCCTTAGACAACGCACATAGGGCTGATGAAGACGCTACTACTACTGCATTACTAATGATTAAAGCCTTTCAAAAGTTTGAACAACTACCTATAGATACATTAAAACAACTCTATTATTTAAGTAAAAATTTAAAATATGACTTATTTAATGTCTTGTTTGAAATGGTACGTCAACATGAAAATTCACCTTTAGATAATCAATACGGTCAATTCGAACAAATAATTTATAAAAAGCAAATTGATTTAAAAGCGCCTAAAACATCATTTAATGGATCACTTAAAGATTTGTATAGTGAAGTAGTTAAATCACTTAATCTAACATATCGTCCACAACAACTATATTTATCTGAAATCATCCTAGAGCAACTCATGCACAATGATAAAGCGATGATTGAAGCTCCTTTAGGTAGTGGAAAGTCATTGGCATATCTTTTGGCAGCATTGATGTATAACATTGAAACTGGACGTCATGTCATGATTTCGACTAATACTAAACTGTTGCAAAATCAACTTTTGCTAAAAGATATTCCGAGTATCAATCAAGCACTAAACTTTAAAATTAATGCCACACTTATAAAAAGTAAATCTGAATACATTTCACTTGGCTTAATTAGTCAGATTTTAAAAGATGAAACTACCAACTATGAAGTTAATATTTTAAAAATGCAATTATTGACCTGGATTATCGAAACGGAAACTGGAGATATTCAAGATTTAAATCTTAAAGGTGGTCAGAAAATGTATTTTGACCAAAAGATTGAAACTTATGTACCAGTTAGACATGATATGCATTATTACAATTACATCAAACGAAATGCACATCATATTCAAATCGGAATCACTAATCATGCACATCTCATACACTCAGACCAAGAGAATTCAATTTATCAACTTTTCGATGATTGTATAATTGATGAGGCACATCGTTTACCTGACTATGCATTAAACCAAGTCACTAATGATCTCGATTATTCAGATTTAAAATATCAACTTGGTTTAATAGGAAAAAATGAAAATGAAAAATTATTAAAAGCGATTGATAAACTAGAACAACAACGAATTTTAGAACGTTTAGATATCGCACCGATAGATGTATTCGGTTTAAAAATGAATATATCAGAAATACATGATTTAAATGAACGTCTATTTAATCATATATTCGAAATCATTCAAAACTCTGACGTTTATGATGATGATATACATCGACACCATTATGTATTTGAATTTGATTCAACTCAGATACTTAAAGATTTGCATTTGATTGTTGATAAGATAAATAAGACATTAGAAATTTTTAATGGTATGACGCACAAAACGATTAAGACTTTACGCAAACAACTTTTATATATTAATGATACTTATCGAAATATAGAGCAGAGTTTAAAAGATAAACATACTGCGTACTTATCCATTAGGAATCTAACTCAAAAGTCAACTATTAAATTGATTGTTAAAGATTATGCAGTTCGTGATATTTTAACGACTCGCGTTTTAGATAAATTTAATTCATTAACATTTATTTCTGGAACATTGACGTTTAATCATAAGTTTGATGCCTTTAAAAATTGGTTTAAAGAAGATGTGCATTTTAACACGTATCAAGTTCCATCGACACTATCTAATCACGCGAATACGAACGTGTATATTCCTAGTGATGTTAGTTCTTATAACTTCAAAAATATCGATGATTACGTAGCATCTATAGTGGATTATATTCAAGAGTATGTAACAATCACTGATTCGAAATGTTTAGTGTTATTTACAAGCTACCGTATGATGCACATGGTACAAGAGTTATTAAATGAATTACCCACTTTTGAAGACTATGTAGTACTTACACAACAACAAAATCAAAACTATAAAATTGTTCAACAATTTAATAATTTTGATAAGACAATTTTACTTGGCACATCAACGTTTTTCGAAGGTTTTGATTATCAAGCTAAGGGTATTAAATGTGTTATGATAGCTAAACTTCCATTTATGAATAAATACAATACGAAACATTGGCTTATGGATTCTGAATTTGATTCTACCTTTAAGGACTATGTTTTACCTGACGCAGTTACTCGTTTTAGACAAGGTTTAGGTCGTTTAATTCGCAATGAAGATGATCAAGGGTTGATTGTCTCTTTTGATGATCGTCTTGTAAGCAGTAACTATAAAAACTTTTTTGCTCAAACTTTAGAAAATTATAAGCAAAAAAAGGGCGACATTAAACAATTCAGCAAACTTGTTAACAAAATCCAACATAATATTGATGCTAATAAATGATTCAAACTGTTATACATTGAGATAGCGTGTTCACATGCTAGAACTTCACAATTTATTTTGTTAAAATAAATAAGTATTGATTACAAAGAATGACAATTAGGAGATTGGTTATGAAAACAACGATTAAACAAGCTAAACAACATCTTAACCAAGAAGTGACTATTGGTGCTTGGTTAACAAATAAACGTTCAAGTGGCAAGATTGCCTTTTTACAATTACGTGATGGTAGTGGCTTTATGCAAGGTGTAGTGGTTAAATCAGAGGTTTCTGACGAAACATTCCAACTAGCTAAAGAAATTACACAAGAATCATCACTTTATGTGACTGGTGTTATAACAGAAGATAACCGTTCAGATTTAGGCTACGAAATGCAAGTGAAATCAATTGAAGTTATTCACGAAGCACATGATTATCCAATTACACCTAAAAATCACGGTACTGAATTTTTAATGGATCATAGACATTTATGGTTGCGTTCAAAAAAACAACATGCTGTTATGAAAATCAGAAATGAAATTATTAGAGCAACATACGAATTCTTTAATGAAAATGGATTCACTAAAATTGATCCTCCAATCTTAACAGCAAGTGCTCCAGAAGGAACAAGTGAATTGTTCCATACTAAGTACTTTGATGAAGATGCATTCCTTTCTCAAAGTGGTCAATTATATATGGAAGCAGCTGCAATGGCTCATGGTCGTGTATTCTCATTCGGACCAACTTTCAGAGCTGAAAAATCTAAAACTCGACGCCATTTGATTGAATTCTGGATGATTGAACCAGAAATGGCATTTACAAATCACGTGGAAAGTTTAGAAGTTCAAGAACAGTATGTATCACATGTCGTTAAATCTGTACTTAAAAATTGTCAATTAGAACTTAAAGCACTAGATCGAGATACGAGCAAACTTGAAAAGGTTTCAGCACCTTTCCCAAGAATTTCTTATGATGATGCAATTAAGTTCTTAAAAGAAGAAGGTTTCAATGATATTGAGTGGGGCGAGGATTTCGGTGCACCACATGAAACTGCTATTGCAAATCATTATGATTTACCGGTATTTATTACAAATTATCCAACTAAAATTAAACCGTTCTATATGCAACCAAATCCAGAGAATGAAGAAACTGTTTTATGTGCAGATTTGATTGCACCAGAGGGTTATGGTGAAATCATTGGTGGTTCTGAACGTATTAATGATTTAGAATTATTAGAACAACGTATAGATGAACATCAATTAGACGCTGAAAGTTATAACTATTATTTAGACTTACGTCGTTATGGTAGTGTGCCACATAGCGGATTTGGATTAGGGTTAGAAAGAACTGTTGCTTGGATTTCTGGTGTGGAACACGTAAGAGAAACTGCTCCATTCCCACGATTATTAAATCGTTTATATCCATAAGTTCTAATCCCACATACCATATTAATTTACTCGTCCAGTCAGCATGTTGACTGGACGCTTTTTCAACTTTAAAGAGGAGGAATATCAATTTGAATAAAATTCAACTCAAAACACGTCCTGTCGTCGTTAGAAGAGAATTATTTGACCATTATAGTGAATTAGGACTGACAGAAAAAGATTTAATTGTTTTAATTAAATTGATTTATGCCTCTGAAACATCAAATAAACAACCATCCATCGATGAATTGAAATTAGGCTCAGATATGGAACCACGTGAAATAACTAGCATCATTCAGCATTTAATTCAAAGGGATTTATTGCAACTTCATGTGAAAAAGGACGAAGAAGGTAAATTTACGGAATATATGAATTTAGATGGTTTCTATGAAAAATTAAGCAATATTTTATCTCAAGATCATTCAAAACAACTAACAAATCAAGCTCAACAAAATTTTAAAGATCTTTTCCAATATATAGAATCCTTGTTTGCTAGACCTATTTCACCATATGAAATTGAAACACTTAATCAATGGATTGACGTAGACAAGCATGACTTTACTTTAATTAGAGCAGCGTTAGATGAAGCATATAGTCATGATAAACTTAGTTTCAAGTACGTAGATCGTATATTGTTAAATTGGAAAAAGAATAATGTCACAACTACTGAAGAATCTAAGAAAATAAGAGAACAATTTAACAAGCCATCTATGACACATACGGTTAATCATATACCAAAATTTGATTGGTTAAATGGGGAGAAGTTAGATGATAAGTAAGAAGAAAGCACTAGAAATGATAGATGTCATAGCTGATATGTTTCCAAATGCAGAATGCGAGCTCAAACATGATAATGCTTTCGAATTAACAATTGCAGTCCTTTTATCAGCTCAATGTACCGATAATTTAGTAAATAAAGTTACACGTACGCTTTTTCAAAAGTATAAAACGCCTCAAGACTATTTAAATGTGGATATCGAAGAACTGCAAAATGATATACGTTCGATTGGCTTATATCGTAACAAAGCGAAAAATATACAAAAGCTATGTCAGTCACTACTCGAACAATTCAATGGTCAAATTCCGAGTACTCATAAAGAATTAGAAAGTTTAGCTGGAGTCGGTCGTAAAACAGCAAATGTTGTTATGAGTGTAGCTTTCGATGAGCCATCATTAGCAGTTGATACGCATGTTGAACGTGTTTCTAAGCGACTAGGAATTAATAGATGGAAAGATAATGTAACACAAGTAGAGGATAGATTATGTAGTATCATTCCAAAGGAAAGATGGAGTAGAAGTCATCATCAACTTATCTTCTTTGGTCGCTACCATTGTTTAGCTAGAAAGCCTAAGTGTGACATATGTCCCTTACTAGATGATTGTAGAGAAGGGCAAAAACGTATGAAAGGACAATTAAAGGAAGCTTGATTAAATGATTAATAAACAAGAATTTGAAGAAATTGAAGAGTTACTTGATGAATACACTAAACAAAGAGCATTAAATTCACCAAACGCTAAGCCAGTAATCGATAAGTACTTTGACTTAATAATTCGATTTTTTAAAGAAATTAATGAAGTTGAAACTATTAATTTCAAATTATTAGATCAATACCCAGTAGTTCCAATGAACTTTGAAGAACGCTATCAATATATGTTAGTTAGAAAATATCACTTTATGGGTTATAGTCAAATGAAGACTTTAAAAAGTGAGTTAATCAAAATGAATGCGTCTTACCAAATTAGAAGAAAGCGACAAAGTTAATACTATAACAGTAAGTAGCCAGTAAAATGAGTTATTTAATTCATCTACTGGCTATATTTATATTCAAATAATTAATTTTGTATCAATGAATATAAAGAAAGGCAATTTCTATTTGATGTAATAGAAATTGCCTTCTTTTAATTATTTAACATTTCAAAAACACTATGAGGACTTTTTAAAATCGAAAATACTATTTAAATTAAAGATGTTTGAAAATGTACTTCCGACAGTATTAGTACCTTGTGTTGTTGAATTATTGTTTGTAGTTCCTGAATTAGTATTGCCACTATTATTAGTGTTACTAGTATTAGAATTACTTGAGTTATTTGAATTATTTGAGCTATTTGATGAACTTGAGCCACTGCTACCATTTACTTCACGA
>ERZ1023492.88-NODE-88-length-33266-cov-6.600343_pt1 | contig 33266 bp, 40 predicted proteins | sample MGYA00380541_ERZ1023492 | MGnify/ENA primary metagenome ERZ1023492 (study PRJEB33173, sample SAMEA4830351) | metagenome | study: EMG produced TPA metagenomics assembly of the PRJEB25223 data set...
TGAATAGAGTTGCTTAGTACTTAATTCCATTACCAACCGACGTTGACATAGAACCTATAAAACGAGGTTAACAAAAATTGATTATAATTTCTGTTAACCTCTATCATATAATTAATATGGAAAAATAAATAAAATTAATGGTCGCGATTGTAGAATAAATCTACAATGTCTCTTAGATTTTTAGTATCATATTGATCACTTATTTTTTCTAAACATTTAAGTGCTTCATTACGATGATAATTTAATTTATCCTCTGCGCCGTCTTTATTCAATAATGAGACATAAGTACTTTTATCATTCTCTAAATCACTACCCACTTTTTTACCTAGCTTTTGTTCATCGCCATATATATCTAATAAATCGTCTTTGATTTGAAACATTAATCCAAGATGATCACTAAATTCATTTAACATTGCAGATGTATGTTTATCAGTGTCGGCAATGTCTACTGCACTCATTATTGCAAAAGTAAGTAGCGCACCTGTTTTTGTTCTATGAATTGATTCTAATGTTGAAATATCTATAGCTTTATCTTCGCTTTGCATATCTAGTGTCTGTCCACCAACCATACCAAGATGTCCACTAGCAAAAGCTAGTCTTTGTAAGACTTTAACTTTTTTAGCATCACTCAATGCTGCATCATATGACACGAGTTCAAAAGCTTTAGTTAAAAGTGCATCGCCGGCTAAAATGGCTTTCCATTCACCATATACTTTGTGATTAGTAAGCTTGCCTCTGCGGTAATCATCATTATCCATTGCCGGAAGATCATCATGAATAAGTGAATATGTATGAATCATTTCTAAGGCTAGAGCGCTTTGCATACCTTGATGATAATCTTCATTTAACATATCTAAAGTAAGTAACAGTAATACTGGTCTGATTCTTTTTCCACCTGCATTAAGAGAATAAAGCATACTTTCTTCTAAATTCGTATTTAGAGTAGACTCTGGTATGGAATTCTTAAGAGCGTCATTAATTTCATTAATTAAATCATTCATTTGTAGTTTCTTCATTATCTTGTTCCTCTGCTTCTTCTTGCATTAATTTATTTACCTTTTTCTCGGCATCTTTTAATGTTGAATCGCATGCTGTAGATAATTTCATTCCTCGTTGATATAAATCTAGAGATTCTTCTAATGATACAGTTTCATTATCTAATTTTTGTACAATGCTCTCAAGTTCTTGCATCATTTCTTCAAAGCTTTGTTTTTCTTTACTCATCATTACACCTTACTTTCTTAACAATGGCATCGATTTGACCATCTTTCATAGTTAAAACAATTTCATCATTTTCCGACATATCTTTGGTACTTGTGACTACGTTATCATCTTTATTTACAATTGCGTATCCACGTAACATTGTATTTGTTGGGCTTAATTGATTCAGTTGTTCAATTTTTGATTTAAGTGCATTTTTATATTGTGATATATCGTTATTTAGCTTTTGAGTTAGTCGTGATTTTAGTTGACTATTTTGTTGTTGATTTCTAATAATAGACGTTTCGAGATGTTTTGGATTAAATCGTTGTTTCAAAATATTTAATTGATGTTGTTGTTGCTCTAACTTACTAGCCAACTTTTGATTTAATTGCTTCTCAAGATCATCTCTTTTTTGAATTTGCTGATCATATAATAGAGACGGCTGTTTAAATTTGTAATACGAGGCTAGATGTTCAAGATGCTTTTTATGTTGTTCCACATATTGTTTAATATGTCTAGTTAGTGTGAATTGATATTGCTTGATTTGTTGCAATAATTCATACTGATCAGGCGTCGCCATAACTGCAGCTTGTGTTGGTGTAGCAGCTCTTACATCAGCCACAAAATCACTTAATGTAAAATCGGTTTCATGTCCAACTGCTGATATAATTGGCGTTTGACATTCAAATATAGCTTTAACAACTTCTTCTTCATTAAAATTCCATAAATCTTCAATTGATCCTCCGCCACGTCCAACAATAATGGTATCTACATCTAATTGATCTGCATACTTGATCTTTTCTATAATGTCGTCTTTGGCTTGTTGCCCTTGTACTAATGTACTAATTTGTACTTGTTCAACAAGTGGATAGCGACTATTGATTGTTGAATGTATATCCCTGATAGCGGCACCTGTACTTGCAGTAAGGACAGCAATTTTTTTGGGAAAACGCGGTATAGTTTTTTTATTACTATTATCAAAATAACCTTCTTTTGAAAGTTTTTTCTTTAGTTCTTCCAATTTTTGATAGAGATTACCAATACCGTCAAGTTGCATCTTATTTACATATATTTGATAGTTGCCTCTACGTTCATAGACAGATACACGTGCTTCTAATAGTACTTCATCACCCTCTTTAGGTTCGAAATTGAGTTTAGAAGCACTACCTTTAAACATCATTGCACTAATAACGCTTTCTTTATCTTTTACATTGAAATATAAATGCCCACTTGAATGTTTTTTAAAGTTTGAAAGCTCTCCTTTTATAAGAACAGACTGTAAATGTGGGTCCTGATCAAATTTATATTTAATATATTTTGTTAATGTCGAAACTGTTAAGTAATCAGTCATATATATCACTCAATTTTATTAGTTTATGTTACTCAATACGCCATTGATAAATTTATAATGATCATCATCACTAAATTGTTTTGCTAACTCAACGGCTTCGTTTATGACTACTTTAGCTGGTGTATCACTGTGTAATATTTCAAAAGTTGCCATGCGTAAGATAATACGATCTGTTTTTAGTAATCTTTCGAGTGACCAATCTTTAAGATAGGGTTTGATTTTTTCATCTAATACGGGTTCATGGTCTTTAACACCAGTCACTAACCAATTAATAAAATCAAAGTCTAAATCTGGATAGTCATCTTTAATAAAGTTAATTGCTTCTTTAATAGTTAAATCAGTATCTTTAATTTCTAATTGAAATAAAGTTTGAAAAGCTTGGACTCTTGATTCTTTACGACTCATAAATAACTCCTTCAAACGTATTTATAAAAGATTAGGTACTATTGAGATATATTCTTATTATGAGGATATCTCTAAACTAGTACCTAACTTAATTTAATATTTATTTTTCTACTACAATTTGTGTAATATGAACGTTAATTTGCTTAGGTTCAATTGCTGCCATTGTAGAAATTTGATTGAAAATAGCAGACTGAATTTGATTAGCTGTTTTAGAAATATTGATGCCATGTTTAAAAGCGCAATAAACATCGATATATATTCCATCTTCTCGAGCTTCTATTTTTAAATCTCTATTTAAATTTTTACGACTAATTTTTTCTAAGTTAGTATTTTTTAATTCTGCAAAATGTCCTGTAATGCCATCTACTTCTGATGTAGCAATACTAGCAATAACAGATAAAACTTCTGGAGCAATTTCGATTTTGCCTAAATTTGTATGAGAATAATCCGCAACATTGACCATTGTTTTAACCTCCTATTGGTTGTCATCAGCCATAATATTATATTTTTCTAAGAATTTAGTATTAAATTCACCACTTCTAAAGATATCATTTGTTAATAATTTTAAATGGAATGGAATCGTAGTATCAATTCCTAAAACTAAATATTCACTTAACGCTCTGATACCTGTCATGATTGCTTCATCTCTTGTCGATTCATGTACGATAAGTTTAGCAACCATCGAATCATAATATGGTGGAATTGTATAATTAGTATAACATGCAGATTCAATTCTGACTCCGAATCCACCTGGTGCTAAATATTGAGTGATTTTACCAGGAGATGGCATGAAATCTTTGTAAGGATTCTCAGCGTTAATTCTAAATTCAATCGCATGACCATTAATTTTGATATCTTTTTGTTTAAATGGTAATGCTTCACCCATCGCCACTTTTAATTGCAGTTTAACTAAGTCTACACCTGTAACCATTTCAGTAACTGGGTGTTCAACTTGAATACGGGTATTCATTTCCATGAAGTAGAACTTATCATCATTTAAGTCATATATAAATTCTATCGTTCCAGCATTTTCATAGTTAACGGCTTTAGCTGCTCTTATAGCAGCATTACCCATTTCTTGACGTGTTTCCTCTGACAAAATTGGTGAAGGTGCTTCTTCTACTAATTTTTGCATACGTCTTTGAATTGTACAGTCACGTTCCCCTAAATGAATCACATTACCATAACGATCACCAATGATTTGTATTTCGATATGACGGAAATTTTCAATGAATTTTTCTAAATATAACCCGCCATTACCAAATGCAGTTTCCGCTTCTTGTTGCGTCATGCGATAGCCTGTTTCTAATTCTTTCTCATCTCGAGCAACACGTATACCTTTACCACCACCACCAGCTGTGGCTTTAATTATGACAGGATAACCAATTTTTTTAGCGACTTTTTTCGCATCGTCAATATTATGAACTAAACCTTCGCTACCTGGAACAACAGGAACATTGGCTTTGATCATTTCAGCTTTAGCTACATCTTTAATACCCATTTTTTGAATAGATTCATGGCTAGGGCCGATAAACTTTAATTGACAAGCTTCACACAATTCAGCAAAATCACCATTTTCAGCTAAAAAGCCGTAACCTGGATGAACACCATCGCATCCTGTTGATGTAGCAATTGATAAGATATTAGGAATATTTAAATATGAATCTTTAGACAGAGTTGGACCAACGCAATATGCTTCATCAGCAATTTGAGTATGTAAAGCGTCTTTGTCTCCTTCTGAATAAATAGCAACTGTTTGAATACCTAGTTCATGGCAAGCTCTGATGATTCTAACTGCGATTTCGCCACGATTAGCGATAAGTACTTTTTTCATTATTTCACCTTAAATAACGGTTGGCCATACTCTACCATTTGTCCGTCTTCTACTAATATTTCAACAATTTCACCTGAGATTTCTGCTTGAATTTCATTAAATAGTTTCATTGCTTCTAAAATACAAACAGTTGTGTCATTTGAGACTTTATCTCCAACTTGTACGTAAGCGCCTTCTTCTGGTGATGGTGATTTATAAAATGTACCAACCATTGGTGCATTAATAGTTTCGTAATTATCTGCCACAGCTTCTTGTGATTGTGTATCTTCACTCACTTGTGGTGCAGATTGAGCAACTTGAGATTGAGCTACAGAGGGTGCTGGTTGTTGTGCCACTTGCGGTGTGATAATTTCAGTTTCTTTTTCTTTTTTTAAATTAACTACGCTACCTTTATTATCTTCAATGTTAATTTCAGTTAAATTTGATTGATCAAGAATCTCTATTAATTCTTTTATTTCTTTAAAGTTCATAATTATTACTGACTCCTTCAGTTTGTTTTCATCTACCCGTCTATTTTACTTGAGACAACCTTTCAATTCAAGCATGATAAGATATCCTATATTATGAAGTGGACTGGATAGCTTAAATTTCAAGTATCAGGAGATAATTCAAATCAAAAGAGGATGGTTAAGATTACTAATTTAAAGTATAAAAAATGTGAGGATATGATAACTAATCATAACCTCACGTTATACTTTATTTATGATTCATTAAATATTTCTTTTAATATACTTACAGCACGATTAATTTCTTGTGAACTAATGGTCAGTGGTGGTAATAATCGTATAACGTTTTGACCTGCAGTTAAAATGATTAAACCATGATGACGTGCTTTGTTTACAAGTTGAGCTAAGTCTAAATCTGTTTCAATACCTATCATTAATCCTTTGCCACGGATATCAATGATATGAGGGTTGTCAAATAAAGCTTTGTTTAATTTAGTAAATAATTCTTCTGATTTTTTTGAAACGTCATTTAAAAAATGTTCTTTACTAATGATTTCTAATGTGGCTTTGGCAGCTATCATTGCAAGTTTGTTTCCACCAAATGTAGACCCATGACTACCATAATCAAAAACATGTGATAAACTTGTCTTACCTAACATAGCGCCTACGGGTACGCCATTAGCAAGCCCTTTAGCAGTAGTAACTATATCAGGTTCAATATCGTAATGCTCAAAAGCGAAACATTTACCCGTTCGTCCGATACCAGTTTGTACCTCATCTACAATTAATAAGATATTATATTCATTACATAATTGGCATAATTGCTTAATAAAGGATGATTTAGCAACGTGAATGCCAGATTCTCCTTGTATAAGTTCTAGTATGATAGCAGCTGTATCTTTAGTGATCAGTGATTTTACGCTATTAATGTCATTAAATTTTGCATAAGAAAAATGTGGAACTACATCTCCAAAACCTGCTTTTATCTTACTTTGTCCTGTAGCAGACATTGCGCCATATGTTCTGCCATGAAATGATTGTTTAAAACTTATGATAGATTGCTTACCTGTATATTTACGAGCTAATTTAATTGCCGCTTCATTTGCTTCGGCACCGCTATTACAGAAATATACACAATAGTTATACTGACGTACTAATAATTGAGCCACATCTTCCTGTAGTGTATTTAAATATAAATTGGGTGTATGCCATATATTAGCAACTTGTTTCTGTAGTTGCTCTTTAACGTATGGATGAAATCCTAAATTTGTTACACCTATACCTGAAGAAAAATCGAGATATTTGTTACCGTTTTTATCAATTAACTCATTGCCTTCTGCTTTAACGAATTCAACACTTGCTCTTTTATAATTTTGAAATAAATAACTCATTTGTTGTTCCCTTCTATGATGGTTCCTGTTAATAAATTATCTCCAATTATGACTTCATTAACTCCCGCCTTAATTGTTGCTACTGCACTTTCAACTTTAGGTATCATGCCACCAGTAATGATATGGTTGTCTATTTTAGATTGCACATGACTAATATTTAACCTTTTTATCAAAGTTCCTTGTTCTATCACACCTTGAACGTCAGTCATTAATATTAATTTTCGTGCTTTCATTGCGATAGCAATTGCCGTAGCTAAATGATCGGCATTGATATTAATTAAATTACCATCTTGATGTGTTCCAATAGAACCAATAACAGGAATTATATTTTGGTTTAAATAATTCTGGATTGCATCTATATGTACGTGTATATTTTTCCCTACTGAACCATAGTAATGATAGTTCAAATAATCAGCTTGAATGATTGATAATTGATCTTCTCTTAACTGCTCCACATTTATGTTCACTGCTTTTAAATTACTTGCTAAACCTTTACCAACATGATTAAACAGGGCATCTTTAATAATTGGTAAATCTTCCTTAGCAGTTACTCTTAATCCATCTTTTTTAATTGTAGGGTGTTTAGCTTTTATCAATAATGATTCTATAATATTACCTCCACCATGGACGATGACTATTTGATAGTTTTGTTTAATCCAATTCTTTATCTGTATAAGAGTATCTTCAGTTAAATGTTTTATAGCTATACCACCCATTTTAATTACTATAATTTGATTCATTTTGTTACCTCTATGTAGTATATAATGCATTAATTTTTACGTAATCATAAGTTAAATCGCAACCCCATGCAGTACTTGAGGTATTACCTTGATGCATATTAATATTGATATGAATATCTTTATTTTTTAATTTATAGTGCATTGTATCAATGTCATAAGCGATGGGGGTTGAACCTTTCATGACGGGGATGTCTTCTATTAAAATATCAACATTATTGGTGTCAAAGTTGGATTGTGTATAACCTATCGCTGCGAATATGCGTCCCCAATTTGGATCTTCTCCATATATAGCTGACTTTACTAAATTGGAACCCACAACTGTCTTGGCTATCATTCTAGCCGATATTTCATCTGGCATTTCATTTACAGTAACTTCAATCAATTTTGTAGCGCCTTCTCCATCTTGGGCAATTTGTATTGCAAGTGACCGCATGACATGTTCTAACATATTGCAAAATATTGTGAATTCTTCAGTGCTAGGTAAAATTTCTTTATTTTTAGCTTTACCATTTGATAAAACTAACACTAAATCATTAGTAGATGTATCACCATCAATAGTAATTTGATTAAACGTTTTATCTATATTTGTTTTTAGTGCAAGTTGTAATGTTGCAGTAGAAATATTAGCATCACATGTAATAAAAGCTAGCATTGTAGCCATATTAGGATGTATCATGCCAGAACCTTTAGCAACACCTGCCATGGTCACAGTTGTTTGGTCAAATGATTCAGTTACGACACATGTTTTAGTTCTTAAATCAGTAGTTAAAATGGCTTTTGCAAAATGGTTAGCATTACCATCTTTATTTAGTTGTTGTATTCCCTTTTTAACTTTAGACATTGGTAACCGTTGACCAATAATTCCTGTAGAAGCAACACAAATTAAACCCTGATTGATATTTAGCATATCTGCAGCTTGCTGTTGCATTGAAATAGCGTCTTCCATTCCCTTCTTTCCTGTACATGCATTGGCTATGCCTGAATTGGCAATGATAGCTTGTATTTTTCCTGTGGATTGTATTGTTCTTTCATTTAAAATTAAAGGTGCTGCTTTGACTTTGTTAGTTGTTTGAACATAAGCGACACTTGATGGGCATTTCGACACAATCCAACCTAAATCAAGTTTTCTCTTTTTTATACCTGTATGAATTCCATCTGCTGAAAAACCTTTTGGACTCGCAATGTTCCCTAAAATTTCTTTCATTTTTAAACTCCTTACTACACTAATGGAGTTACACTGCATAGTCCTTCGGTTTCATCAAAACCATACATAAGGTTGATGTTTTGTAGTGCTTGTCCAGAAGCGCCCTTGATTAAATTATCTAGTACTACTAAAACTGTTAAAATATTTGTTTTATCATTGTATTTAAATCCAATATTCACATAATTTGTTCCGATAACTTCATTTAATTGTGGCAAAGTTCTTAGAATGCGTATAAATGGTTTATCTTTATAAATTGACTCATATGTTGGGGTAATTTGATTAGCGAATGTCGTACGCTTTAATTTACAGTAAATGGTTGCTACGATACCTCTATTAACTGGTATTAATGAGGTAGAAAACTGAATATTCTGTAAATTGTCGTCATAATGTTTTAACATTTGTATTATTTCAGGTATATGTTGATGTTCGTTTAATTTATAAGTTAAATAATTGTTATTTATATTTACAAAGTGACTGGCTGTTGTAGGATTTTTACCTGCACCTGATAAACCACTTTTAGCATCAATGATAATTGAGTCTAACTGTATTAATTTGTTTTGCAGCAAGGGAATGAGTGCAAGTTCAACTGCAGTTGCATAACAACCAGGGTTTGAAATAAAACGATGGTTCTTAGATGTATAAAACTCTGGCAAACTATATACGAATTGCTTTTGAATATGATAATTAACTGGTTCTTTTTTATACCATAATTTGTATTCATCTGGCGGTAATCTAAGATCTCCTGAAATATCTACAACTGGAAATTTCGAATTAACAAATTCTTGTGATAATTGACTAGCAATACCACTAGGAGTTGCGAATACAACTAGATCGCTATGTTTCATAATTTCATTTGCATCAAATGGTTTTACAATTAAATCGCATATACCTTTTAAATGTGGATATAATTCTGAAATTGGATTACCAATTGATTGAGTAGCATGTATAGATGATACCTCAATATGAGGGTGATGATGTATAAGACGTAATAGCTCTAGCCCTGAATATCCTGTGATTCCCACAATACTTATACGCATACTTAAACCTCTTTTCGTATTTTATACAATTTTATAGTATAAAATATAAAAAATCAAGCGCACAATATAATTATAAGCAAAATGATCTCTGAGTTGTTTGCATAAAAAAGCACATAACCTACAACATTGTAAGTTATGTGCTTAATGTTAAAAATGTTTTCTAGATGATTAACCTCTAGAAATGTAACTTCCGTCACCTGTATTGATAACAAGAATGTCACCTTCATTAACAAATAAAGGTACATTTAATGTATATCCTGTTTCAACAGTAGCTGATTTAGTTGCACCTGTTGCAGTATCCCCTTTGATACCTGGTTCAGTTTCAGTTACTTGTAATTCTACTGTTTTTGGTAATTCTAATCCAATTACTTCACCATCATATGATTGAATTTGAACTTCCATATTAGCTTTTAAGTAATTTAATTCATCTTTTAAATAGTCGCCTGGTAATTCTGTTTGGTCAAATGTTTCGTTATCCATGAACACATGATTATCACCATCAGAGTATAAGTATTGCATACGACGATTTTCAATCATAGCTTGTTCTACTTTTTCACCAGCTCTAAATGTTTTTTCTTGGATAGCACCAGTTCTTAAGTTACGTAATTTTGAACGTACGAAAGCAGATCCTTTACCTGGTTTTACATGTTGGAAATCAATTACTTTCCAAATGCCATTATCTACAGAAATTGTTAAACCTGTTTTAAAATCATTTACTGAAATCATTCAGTTTCCTCCTCAATATACACGCTTATTTTAAAATAATAAGGTCTTTTGTGCATTTAGTAAAGACTTCACAACCATTTTCTGTCATCAAAATATCATCTTCAATTCGAACGCCACCTAAACCATCAACATATATACCTGGTTCGATAGTGACGCAGTTATTAACTTGAAGTTGACCGGATGCATTTTTAGATAGTAATGGTCCTTCGTGTATGTCTAAACCAATACCATGACCTAATGAATGGCCAAATTCCTCACCATATCCATGTGCTTCAATGAAATCTCGGGATAAAGCATCAGCTTCTTTTACAGTCATACCCGGTTTAATTTCATCGAGCGCTTTTTGTTGTGCTTTTAATACTATATCATAAATCTCTTTCATTTTAGGATCTGGTTCACCTATTGCAAAAGTTCTTGTAATATCTGAACAATAACCTTTATAGTATGCACCAAAATCTAATGTAACCATATCACCTTGCTCAATAATTTTATCACTTGCAACACCATGTGGTAAAGCGCCTCGATGGCCAGATGCAACTATTGTATCAAAAGATGGACCATCCGCACCTAAATGTAACATTTTACTTTCAAGTTCAGCTTTTACTTCGCGTTCTGTCATACCTGCTTTAACAATTGTTAAAATATAGTCGTAAGTTTCATCAACAATTTGAGCGGCTTTTTTGATTATTTCAATTTCTGTTTGTGATTTTACCTCTCTGATTTTTTCAATAGCATCAGAAATACTGATTAAAGTTATCATGCCTTTATTTAATTCTATATAAGTATCATAACTTACTTCATGACCTTCAAATCCAACGTTACTTAAGTTCTCATTTTTTAATATTGATTTTATTTCTGAAATTAAATCAGATTTTCTATTTATAATTTCAAATTCTGAAGCTTGATTTTTTGCTTGTTCGATATATCTAAAGTCTGTAACCAAGTATTGATGTTTTGGTGAAATAATTAATGCACCACTTGTACCTGTGAACTCTGATAAATATCTTCTGTTAAAATCTGATAGAATAACAACTGCATCTAGCTTTTTTTGTTCTAAAAGTTGATGTACTTGTTCTAATTTGTTCATAGAATCCCCTCCGAATCTTGTATAACGTTTGTACATTTTATATGAATACATTAAAATGATAGCATAATCAATAAATAATATAATAGTTTTTAGTTTAGGGAGATAATCATGAAGAGATATATAATCGTGATTGGCGCATCTTGTTTATTAGCTGGTTGTGGTAGTCAAAATCTTGCACCACTCGAAGATAAAACTACAAAACTAAGAGATGACAATCATCAATTAAAATTAGATATTCAACAATTAAATCAAGATATTAGTAATCAAAAGTCGACGATTGCAGGATTACAGAAAGATAAAGAGAATGGCAAACAAACAGCAGATAATAAGAAAAAAGAAAAAAATTTAAAAGCGAGTTCTACGTATTATGACAAAGTAGCAAGTGCGGTTGATAAGTATAATGACATTAAACCTGATGTAACTAAAAATAAAGGTAGTCAATCAATACAAAAGAAATTATCCACGATATCATCGGATTTAGAAGATGCGTATAATACGTATAATTCTGATATTGATGAAGATTCGATGTCTAGTAAAGATAAACAAACTAAAAAAAATATTAGCAGTTTAAATAAAGATATTACTTCTGCCTTTGATAAAATTGAAACAGGATATCAAGAAAAAGATAAAAAGAAAATAAATAAAGGGCAACAAAAATTATCTGCTATACAAACAGATGCAAATTAGAATTAGGTGAATTTCAATGAAAAATATTTGGTTTTATATTGTACTAGCTATTGCAGCATTTGGTTTAATTATGAATTTAGATGTATTTCTATTTTCAATTGTTAGGATGTTGATTAGCTTTGCAATTTTAGTTTTAGTGATATATCTTATATATTATTTCTTCTTCTTAACAGAAGAACAGCGAAAGTATAAAAGAGCTCAACGTAAGTATCGTAAACGTAAATAATGAACATATTAAAATAAAGCAGTAGTCATCGTTATCAAATAGATTCGATTGACTACTGCTTTTTGTATTGCTTCAATTTTTATTTTCTATAGGTCCAATCGTCTGAACGGAATTTTTCTTCCAATGCTTTTACTTCTTCTAACTGTGCATCAGTTAATGTTAGTGGTTTAAACTCAATCTGTAATCCCTTTTTGAAGCCATCTTCAAATGCTTTTTCCATTTCATTTAAAGTAATATGTTGTTCGGATATGTCGTTGATAGCCACTGCTTTGTCTACAAATGCTTCTTTCATTTTTGCTTTTAAACGATCATGTTTGAAAATGAACAAATCAAAAAGTTCATCGATATCTATATCTTGTAAAATAGATCCATGTTGAAGAATGACACCTTTTTGACGTGTTTGAGCACTACCTGCTATTTTTCGACCTTCTACTACTAGCTCATACCAACTTGGCGCATCAAAGCATACAGAGCTACGAGGTTGCTTTAATTTCTCTCGTTCTTCTTTAGAACGAGGAACAGCAAAATAAGTATCGAAACCTAAGTTTTTGAATCCTTCTAATAATCCTTGTGAAATTACTCTATACGCTTCTGTTATCGTCGATGGCATTTTAGGATGCGATTCAGGTACTATAACACTATAAGTTAACTCTTTATCATGCAATACGCCTCTACCACCTGTTTGACGTCTTACAAGTCCATAGCCCTTTTCTTTCACTTTTTCAATATCAATTTCTTTAGTTAATCGTTGGAAGTAGCCAATTGATAATGTGGCTGGATCCCAAGTATAGAAACGAATGACAGGATCAATTTCACCCCTAGATACGAAATTAAGTAATGCTTCATCCATTGCCATATTATAATATGGATCGTGACTACCAGTATTAATAAAGTTCCATGTTTCTGTCATGATTAAAATCCCCCATTAATGAATGCTTAGTAACAAAATTTGCTATTTTGCTTATTAATTTTGAATAAATTATTAAAACATCTGTGATATCATAAAAATATTTTGATAATTTGTTCTAACAGTCTTATAATTATAATATCGGTAAATTAGGGAGGATGCAACATGAGTATCTCTTTGTATATTGCAATTATTATATTAGTTATAATAATTGGTTATATGGTCGTTCAACAAATTCTTAATAAACGAGCTGTTAAAGAATTAGACCAAAATGATTTTCATAAAGGCTTACGTAAAGCACAAGTAGTTGATGTGAGAGAAAAAGTTGATTATGATTATGGTCATATCAATGGCGCTCGAAATATTCCAATAACTATGTTTAAACAAAGATTTCAAGGTCTAAGAAAAGACCAACCTATTTATCTTTGTGATGCAAATGGTATTGCTAGTTATCGTGCTGCTCGTATGTTAAGAAAAAACGGCTATACAGATCTTTATATGCTTAAAGGCGGCTATAAAAAATGGACTGGTAAAATCAAGTCCAAAAAATAGTTAGGTTCGTTCTAGATTATTATTTATGTATTATGAGTGAAATGTATAAGGCAAATTAAAGCCTTGTACGTATCACTCATTTTTTTATTCAAAAAAACCATTCCTCTATAGTTAAGTAGGTAAAGGAATGGTTTTGATGTATTATATATTATTTTTCAGCGTGTAAGTTTTCAAATTTAAGAATAGGTTTTCTCGCTGCAGTTGTTTCATCTAATCTATCGATAATTGTAGTATGAGGTGCTTCAAGTACTTTATCTGGATCTTCTTTCGCCTCTTTAGCAATTTGAATTAACGTATCAGCAAAATGATCTAAAGTTTCTTTAGATTCTGTTTCAGTAGGCTCAATCATCATTCCTTCCTCAACATTTAATGGGAAGTAGATTGTAGGTGGATGTACACCAAAGTCCAATAATCGTTTGGCCATATCTAAAGTTCTAACACCATATTGTTTTTGTTTAATTCCACTTAATACAAATTCATGCTTACAGTATTGTTTATATGGAATTTCAAAATAATCAGTTAATCGTGCTTTAAGGTAATTAGCATTTAATACTGCCGCTTCAGAAACTTCTTTTAATCCTTGAGCGCCCATTGTTCTAATATAAGTATATGCTCTTAAATAGATCCCAAAGTTACCGTAAAATGGTTTTACTCGTCCAATTGAGTTTTTTATATCATTATCATATTTAAAATAATCATTTTCTTTTATAACCATTGGTTTAGGTAAGTAACTAGCTAATTCTTTAACGACACCAACTGGGCCTGAACCAGGGCCGCCACCGCCATGAGGACCTGTAAATGTTTTATGGAGATTTAAATGTACAGCATCAAAGCCCATATCACCAGGACGTACTTTATCCATGATGGCATTTAGGTTGGCACCATCATAGTATAATAATCCTCCTGCTTCATGGACAATTTCTCTAATTTCCATAATATTTTTTTCAAAAATACCTAAAGTATTTGGATTTGTTAACATGATGGCTGCAGTGTTTTCATTAACAACACGTTTTAAGTCCTCAATGTCTACTTCGCCACGTTCATTTGATTTAACGGTTACTGATTTAAAACCTGCAAATGATGCTGAAGCAGGGTTAGTACCGTGAGCTGAGTCAGGTACAATAACTTCATCACGATGTCCTTCTCCGTTATTTTGATGATACGCTTTAAATATCATTAGTGCAGTCCATTCACCGTGTGCACCAGCAGCTGGTTGAAGCGTCACTTCATCCATACCTGTAATTTCTTTAAGCTCTTCTTGTAAATTATAAATAATTTCAAGAGAACCTTGAATTTGATTTTCATCTTGTAATGGATGTGCTTCACTAAAACCAGGAATTCTAGCTACTTTTTCATTTACTTTAGGATTGTATTTCATAGTACATGATCCTAAAGGATAGAATCCTGAGTCTACACCAAAGTTTTTATTAGATAATTCTGTATAGTGACGTACTAAGTCTAATTCTGCTACTTCAGGAAATTCTGCTTTTTCTTTTCTAATAAATTTATCATCTAAAATTGATTCAAATGATTTATTGTTAATATCGCTTTGCGGTAAAGAATAGGCATATCTTCCTTCTTTAGATCTTTCAAAAATAAGTGGACTTGATTTACTTACCATTAATTTCACCAGCTTCCTTAACAAATGTATCAATCTCATCTTTTGTTCTTAATTCAGTAACAGCTATTAGCATATGATTTTCAAACTTATTAGAAACAACACTTAGATCGAAGCCTCCAATAATCTCTTCTTCTGCTAATGCTTTATTAACTTCAGTGATTGATTTATTAAATTCGACAACAAATTCATTAAATGAAGTACCTTCTAAGACATTAAATCCAGCTTCTTTAAATGCTTGCTTAGCATAATTGGCATGTTCAAAGTTCTGCACAGCAATATCATAAATACCTTGTTTACCTAATGCAGACATTGCGATTGACGAAGCTAATGCATTTAATGCTTGGTTAGAACAAATATTTGATGTCGCTTTATCACGACGGATATGTTGTTCACGAGCTTGTAAAGTGAGAACGAAACCTCTATTTCCTTCGTCATCTTGTGTTTGACCCACGAGTCTACCTGGTACTTTACGCATTAATTTTTTTGTAGTTGCAAAATAACCACAATGTGGTCCACCAAATTGTGCAGGGATTCCAAATGGTTGTGTGTCACCTACAACAATATCAGCACCGAATGAACCTGGTGGTGTTAATAAACCTAATGCTAATGGATTTGCATACACGATAAATAATGCTTTTTTACCTTCAATAAAGCTTTGAATTTTTTCAAGATCTTCAATTGAACCAAAGAAATTAGGATATTGAACGGCCACTGCAGCAGTATTATCATCTACAGCTTGTTCTAATTTTTCTAAATCAGTAATCGTACCATCTAAATCAATTTCTACAACTTCGAATTCTTCACGAGTTTTAGCGTATGTGTTTAAAACTTGTAATGCTTGATAATGTAATCCTTTTGATACGACAATTTTATTTTTCTTAGTATGGCTGTAAGCTAAAATACATGCTTCTGCAAAACTAGTCATACCATCATACATTGATGAATTTGCTACATCCATATTAGTTAATTCACAAATTAATGTTTGGAATTCAAAAATAGCTTGCAATTCTCCTTGAGAAATCTCAGGTTGATATGGTGTATAAGCAGTATAAAATTCAGATCTAGAAATCATTGCATCTACAACTGATGGTGCATAATGGTCATAAACACCTGCGCCAAGGAAAGAAGTATGTGTTTCTTTAGTAATATTTTTACTTGCAACTTTGTTTAGTCGTTTAAGTAAAGTAGTTTCTGCTTCTCCACTAGCGATACCTAAATCTCTATTTAATAAAATGTCAGAAGGCACATCTCCAAATAATTCATTAATAGATTTCGCACCAATAGTGTCTAACATATCTTGCTTATCTTGATCAGTTAACGGAATATAACGATGACTCAACTTGTCCACCCCTTTGTTCTATTTTTCGATTTGATTTTTCTTAACGATTTTAGCTTTTACCTGTCTTTTTCTAACTTGTACTAATAACTCTCGACCCATTTCAAATGCATCTCTATTAATAATAGCTAATGCAATTGATTTATCAGATGAAGGAGATTTTGTTCCTGAAGTGACTTCTCCAATTTGATTACCATCTAAGTCTAATACCTCATAGCCAGTTCTAGCGATACCTTTATCTAAAAGTTCTAAACCGACTGTTCTTCTAGATGATCCATTTTCTTTTTGATCTTTTAAAACAGATTTTCCAATAAAGTCATCTTCAATTAATGGTTTAGCAGCAAATGCGATACCACCTTCATATGGTGTAATTGATTCTGTTAAATCTTGACCATGTAATGGAAGTCCTGCTTCTAATCTAAGAGTATCTCTGGCTCCTAGACCACATGGTGTTACATCATATTCAAGTAAACCTTCCCAGATTGTTACTGTATCATTGGCATCACAATATATCTCAAAGCCATCTTCACCAGTATAGCCAGATTGTGAAAGAATCACATTTTTATCGAATAATTGTACATCTTTTTTAAATTCAAACATTCCCATTTCAGAAATATCAATATCTACTAATTTTTGCATTAAGTCTCTTGCTTTAGGACCTTGAAGTGCTAATTGGCCATATTGTTCAGATACGTTTTTAACTTCAACCTCAAAAGATTTAGCATGTTTTTCAATCCATTTGAAGTCTTTATCAGTATTGGCAGCATTAACCACTAGTAAATAGTTATCATCTGCTAGTTTATATGTAACCAAGTCGTCAATAATGCCACCTTCTTCATTACATAATGCAGTATATAGTGCTTTAGAATCTGTTAGATTATTAGTGTCATTGGACAAAATATATTGTACGAAGGATTTAGCATCATTTCCTTGAATTTGAATTTCTCCCATATGACTCACATCGAAAAGTCCGATTTCATATCTAACTGCGTTGTGTTCTTCCTTGATACTTGAGAATTGAACAGGCATTGCCCATCCACCAAATTCTACTATTTTAGCACCACTGTCTACGTAATTTTGATATAATGGCGTCTTTTTTAACTCACTTGTCATTTGAAAACCCCCTATATTTATTTAAAAACAGGATAGCAAAATTTTGCTACCCTGTTTAAATATTTTTTCCAGGAACGCGTTACAGTATTATCCTTTTGCCTGAGAGTTTCGTAATAAATTTACTTGCACCTTCGGCGATAAAAAGATATCTTTTTATGCTCTCTAATACTGATCAATCGCTACTTAATAAAGTTGTTATTTCTTGATAAATTTTAGATATATTTTGATTACTATTCACTTTCATGAATGCGATTTCATTATATCTTGAAACTCTTGATAAATACAAGTTTTTTAGTTGTTGTAGGGACTTATTATTCGCATTTGGACGATGAGGATCATTTACTATTCTATTAAAGGCAATCTTTACATCACAATCTAACCAAATGACTTGTTTCTGTGATTTTAAAAGATCCAATGAAGCAGAATTTTCTATTATTCCTCCACCAGTAGATATGATATCAAATTGATTGATACATTCACTCAAATATTTAAATTCTAATTTTCTAAAGTAAGATTCTCCTTTTTCATCAAATATTTGAGGAATAGTTATATTTTCTCGTTCTTCAATATATTCATCTAAATCTACATAACTTAGATGTAATTGATTCATCAAATATTGACCGACTGTTGTTTTACCGGTTCCCATGAATCCTATTAGAATGATTGGTAATTCTAGATTTTCCAACAACATCAACCTCTATAAGCTTATTAACGATAACTTCTTTATATATTTTTTCTAAGTTATGTGTTGTCTTTAATTTTAAACTATATTGAGTTATATAAAAAGATATAACTGTTAAATATAAAGAAAAAATAATCATCAAAAATGGGCTGATAAATGCTTTTTGTTTATAAGTATAATGTTTTGTATAGTTTATAATTCGGATTACCTACCTTCAAAATTATTTTTGTGGTATTATTGTTCGTTTTTATGATTTTAACTATGGCTACAAGATTCAACATTGTAATATTGCCTTTACCATTGATTTGTTTATATATTTTATTGTTTTTGAAAATATATTCTATATTCTTTTCTTTATTGATTAAGTGTAAAGTGTGATTATCTTTAATAACCGGTTTAATTGCGCCCTTTTTTTGTTCTTTTAGAATATCACTATGAAAAAATTCATATTCTATTGAACTATTTTCTATAGCGATTTGTTTATATTGATTGATAATTTTGATAGTCAAAGGTATAGAAGATAGTATGACTATAGTGATCAATAATGAAAAAATCATTTCAATAAATGTAAAACTTGCTAGTTTATTTTTTAATACAATAGTGTTTTTTATTTTGATTGTTTGTTGCACAAACTTCCTCATTAGACAATTTAATTGTAAAATCATCTATATTAACCCCTTGTTTTATCTGTTTTAAATCAAATTTATTTATGCTTACAATTATTATCTTTTGCATCTCGATATTATCTATTTGATTTTGATAATTAATCAATAAATGAGTTATCATTTCAATAAATGTTAAGGTGATTATGCTCATGATAAAAAATGCAAATAAGCTATCCAGCATAAAACTGCCCTTTACCTTATAATTTGGTATACCTTATTCGTCCTTTCTCAATATGAAATATAACCTTATATATTGAATCTTTCATTTTTATATCTAAAGAACCAAAATGATTAATATTTCCATTTTTATCAAAAGTAAGTAATTTGATTTTCGTTATCTTTACTATTTTTCCATCCTTTATTTTTAATTGATATTTTTTACCGTGTTCTTCTTTAACATTTATATTAGAGGATTGATTATAAAACATTAAAGTGATAGATTGTTTTTCGCTAATTGCTTTTGATTTTACATAATTCAATTGAGTAATTAGTTGATTGATATTCATTTCATCATTTGACTTTGATAGTGTTAATAGATTTTTACTACTTATAGTGCACGCCAATAATATTGACATAATAAATAATACCATTAACATTTCAATGTAATTATACGCTTTAATTTGCAATCGCTTCGCCATTACTAATTGAAATAGTTTCACCTGTTTTACAACTTTTTTGATTCTCTTTAATATATCCTTCCGTAATTAAATCCTGTATCGTATTTGGGTTTCTATTATGTTTTAAAGAATAGGCTTCAATTTGACTATTAATCATTTTAACTTGTGCGTCGCAGCCTGTTGATTGTATATTAGCCGTTTGTTTGGCGACATTAGGTATAATTAAAATGAGTAATAAACTAATTATTAATAATACTAAAAGCATTTCGATTAAGGTGAAAGCTTTAGTTTTAAATGAGTGATTGGGTTTTATCATTTTATGACACCTCTAATTAATTGATTGCAACATATCAAACATTGGTAACATGATAGATAAATATAAAGTAACAATAAATATACCTAGAATTAGAAATATGACTGGTTGGATGAATTTGATATGTTTCTTTGCCAATTTTTCAAATTGATGTACTAGTATTTGACTATATAATGTTAATTCAATATCAAGTTTTCCACTCTTTTCACCTTGTTCTATGAATTTGATCAAATCACTTTCGTAGCACTTTAATTGCTTTAAAATATTAGGGAGTTTTTCACCTTGATTGGATTGTATTAAAATCATTTCTCCTAAATATTGGTGGAATTGATTACTATTAGATTGCTGAAATATTTCTACGATAAGTTGAAGATTTATCCCATTTCGATAAAAATGAGCAAGTTCATTAGATAATTGATATGTTTTTAAAATTTTATAGTAGCTTTTTATGATAGGTAGATTGCTCATTAAATGTATTTGTTTTATTGTTGGCATATTTCTATAACTAGTATGAAAGAGGATAACAGTAACTAAAATAATAAAAGTGAGTAATATAATGAAAAATGGTAGTCCAGAAATAAAGGAGGAAAGTACTAATTGGAGTGGTGATAATTCAATATTCATCGATTGGTATAGTTCTTTGAATTGGGGTATAACTGTAAAATTTAAAAGCATCAAGATAAGAAAAAATATAAACATTAATACAACAGGGTATTGAATCGTTTTAATAACACTTTGTTTAACTTGAATTTGCTTTTTTAAAAAAAGTATTGATTCATGTAAAGTAGCCTCCAGATTTCCAAATCTTTCAGCTAGGTATATTTGAGTAATGATATCATTGGAATAGTCTAAATATTGAAAGACTTCATAGCAATGAGCACCATTTTTTATTTTATCCATAAGTTCCATTTGAGTTTTGTTGCCTTTATATTTAAAATGCAAGTTCAAAAATTTAAAGGATTCGTATAATGTGAATCCATTTGTCAATAATTGAAGTAATCGTTGCATCAAATCTAACTGTTCGACTTTAGTTAAACATTTTCGTTTAGATATATTAAATATATTTATCAGCAATTGATTCACATATAATTCCTTCTTTAGTCATATCATCTAGTTTTGAAGATAATCGCTTAAATGATCTAGGCATTGTTTGGTTATGTTCAAAAAAATAATTGATTTGATTTTTGAACATAAGTTCACAAACTAATTGGCGTTGTTGGCTAGATGTGGTAATTAAACGTTGATTAGATATTAAATTTATGGCTTGTGATAGTTCTTGAATCGTAATACCCATCTCTAATAACCTTAGCAATGCTCCTTTACAATCATTAGCATGTAATGTACTTAGTACTAAATGGCCACTTAAACTCGCTTGAAACACATATTTTGCTATTTCAGCGTCTCTGATTTCCCCAATCAAAATAACATCTGGATCGCAGCGAAGTATTGCTTTAAATGAACTTGCATAAGTAATACCAGCCTTAGTATTTACTGAGATTTGAGTAATCCCTTTTAAAATTTGTTCTACGGGGTCTTCGATAGATATGACATTGAGATTCAATTCTTTTTGAGCATACATAACCATTAGGTACATGAGTGTGCTTTTTCCTGAACCAGTAGGTCCTGTAAAAAGCAGTAATCCTTGTTTCTTATTCATTAAATGTTTAAAATCGTTAAATTCATATGTCTCCTTTTTATTTTGAAAATATTGAGGCACTATACGAATTACACAACTTTCACTACCGATTGATAACGGGAGCGTTGAAATACGTAAGTAATAAACTGACCTTAATTTATATGTGTAACGGCCACTTTGAGCGATTTGCTGTGTCGACACATCCAATCCTGCTTGAAATTTCATAAAAACGAGTAATTTACGATAAATCCCTATATCTAGTGTTTCGTATGACATTAAAGTATCATTCACTCTAAATTTTATATGAACATAATGTTCCATTGGGATAAAATGTACGTCGCTTGCTTTATATGCTATGGCTTTATTAATGATTTCTTGAAATAATATCTTCAAAGAAACACCTCCTACATTTATTAACGTAGGAGGTGTTAAATTTACTTTAACCATTTAAAAATGGATTCAATTGTTCATCGTCAACTGTAGTATATGGTCCATGTCCAGGGAATAATGGTAAATCGCCATCTAATTCAAATAATTTATCTTTAATAGAATCAACTAGTGTTTCATAATCACCTTTATATAAATCAGTTCTACCAATACCGTTATTAAATAATGTATCGCCTACAACTGCAAATTCATCAAATACAAATGATAAACTTCCTGGTGAATGTCCTGGTGTATGCAATACATTAAAAGTGAAATCCCCTATTTGTGCTGGGCCTTCATCAAGTGATTCAGGTTTAGCCTGACTAATGACTTGTGGCATACCGTATTGCTTAAATTTTGATGCACCATTTTTTTCTGGATCGTTTAAGAAGTCAAACTCGTATTTATGCATATATACTGGTACACTGTATTTATTTATAATGTCGTCTAATGCTCCGATATGGTCATAATGTGCATGCGTAAGTATTATTGCTTCTAAAGGTTTGTTAATTTGATTTAACTTTTTAATAATTTTATCTGTTTCACTAGATGGATCCACCAGTAATACTTTTTTATCATTTTCAATAAAGTACGTATTTGTATCTACTAACCCCAAAGTTAAACTAGAGATTCTCATGATTTACTCCCCACCATTATCTAAATGTTTTTGTACGGATTTTAACTTATCATTCATTTTTCTTGATTTATCTCGACGATCATCAATTCTGATGTTCGTACAAACTCTATCTAAACCTTTATCAAATGGTAATTCATGAATCGATTGTACTACTTCAAATAAATCTTTTAAATCACCTTCGATAAGTGTGTTCATAGGCGTCAATTGATAGTCAATCTTACCTTGTTCTTTATATTCTTTTAATTTTGTTTGAATCTCAGCAATGTACTTACTAACACTTGGACCTTCAGTACCTACTGGAATAACTACAACGTCTACAATTGCCATTATTTCACACCCTCTTTATCTAAAATGTATGTTTTAATTAAGCCAGCTGCGCCAGTTATACCTGCATCATTTCCTAACTCTGCTTGTACAATTTCAGTATCTTGTTGTGCAGGTGTAAATGTTAAGTTTCGATATTCAGTTTTAATATTTTCTACTAAGATTAACCCTGCTGTAGACATGCCTCCACCTAAAACAATGTATTTAGGATTGCTTGTCACACTTAAAATACTACATAAGTAAGCAATGTAATTAGCGACTTTTTCAGTAATAAAAATACAGAATTGGTCTCCTTCTTTAGCTGCATCAAATACTGCCTTAGCTGTTACTTTATTATCTTTAATGAGTTGTAGGATTGATGATTTAAATGTTAATTTTGGATAATAGAAATTAACTAAATTAACAACACCAGTAGCGGAAGCAACGGTTTCTATACAACCGGATTTACCACAATTGCACTTGAATCGTTGATCAAAGTCAGCTCTAAAGTGACCTATTTCAGCACCAGAACCATTATGGCCATGTACCAACTCACCATTAGAAATAATACCGCCGCCAAGGCCTGTTCCTAAAGTGATTGTAACAACATCATCAGCGCCTTTACCAGCACCCTTATGTTTTTCACCTAACGCTGCAACGTTCGCATCGTTATCAACATAAACTGGGCAATCTATAAAACTTTGATAAATTTCAGTAACGTTAACACTATCTTCCCAGTGTAAATTGACTGCACCGTTGACCACACCAGTTTCAAATTCTACAGGTCCAGGGACACCGATTCCCACACCGATAACATTTGACATTTCATAACCTAGTTCAGCAACTTTTTCTTCGAATGATTCATGTATATTTTTTAAAAGTAATTTTCCTGTATGATCAGTTGTATCTGTATGGATTGACCATTTTTCAATACGGTCTAGATTAGTATTAAAAATACCTAATTTACAAGTAGTCCCACCAATATCTGCAGCTAAAATAATTTTCGTCATTTATGTTCATTCCTTCTTTGGTTTATTATCATTATACATTTAAGATATTCATCTTTTGTTAATAACTCAAAATGGTATAAAGATTTGATTTCTTGTAACATCATTTCATACATATCTTGCGGATCTTTGAAATAGATGATGTATCCATATTTTTTTAATAACTGTAAAACATCATAAAAATTATTAAGTTTACGAGTCACTTTTTTCACTCAACTCTTTTTCTAAATTTTTATATTGAGAATTTTTAGGATTAGCTTTTACTGCTTTTTTTATATATTTCAAAGCTTTATCATTATCTTTTAGTGAACGATTGGCTATTGCCATTTCATAATTTAATGTAGCCGAATTGGGAAAGTATCTTAATCCGCGTTCCCAATCTGCCATAGCTTCTGCTTTAGAACTTTTAGTAGCAGTAATCAATCCACTTAAATAATATGTTTGATCATCTGCATAATCTTTTTTAATAGATTGATTAACAATTTTTTTGGCTTCATCATAATGACCCATTAACATTTGATCACGTATTAATTTGTCATAAATATTATCTTCTTTAATACTAAATATTCTAATTTGCATGGCCACAAAAAGAACAAGTAAGACAATCAATAATATCCAAAAAATATTACGGTTTACATTAAAATAATAGCCAATTAAGGTGATTAGTAGTCCACCAATAAATCCACCTAAGTGAGCCATTACATTAATATTGGACATGAATAATGATAGACCAATTAAAATGACCAATGCAATTAATAATTGACCAATTACTCTTTTATCAAATGTTTTACTTAAATACAAAATGGCAAAAATTGAACCTATTAGGCCGAAAATAGCACCACTAGCACCAACTGAAATCGTAGTGGTGTTAAAAGATAATGATACGAAATTACCGAAAATGCCAGCAAATAAATATATTGCCAACATCTTCCAGGATCCTAACACTGATTCTACTATTTTACCAAAAATGTAAAGTGATAACATATTCATCAGAATATGTTCAAAATTAAAGTGTAGAAACATTGATGTTACTAAACGATACCACTCACCATGCACTACATTAAAATGTACTAACCCACCTACATCAAGTAATTTTATATCAGAAAAGCGGTTGAAATAAAGTATCATACATAACCATAAGATAACATTCGATATAATTAATATATATGTAACAGGTGAAAAACGTTGCATATGTTGATCTAAGATATTGTTTGATAGTACCTTATTTCTATATGAGGCCGATGTTTTTTTAGAATCATCACGCTTAAATAATTTAGTTAATAAAACATTAGGCATTACGCGTTCTAAATCTCTATCTTCTTTAATGATTTTAAATTTCAATTTTAAAGGATATGTTTCGTCTAAAGCATCTGTTGTTATAGCTTTGTCTGTAAAATAATAAAATTGAATTGATGAAGGTGTGTATCCAACAATAGACTCAATTTGGTCTTGGTTTTCAATTATTTTACTTTTATCGAAACGTATTTCTTGTGTTGTAGTCACATAACTTGAAAATATGACTATACTTTTTTTCTTTTTATTACTTAACCATATTTCTTGGTCATCTTTTTCTCTCCTTATAACATCATAATTTAAATATCTAATCCAGTAATATATGGTTTTCCAAAATTGCTTTTTTATATTCATTTTTGCCTCCATTTGTGGCTTTTATATATAATCAACTCGTCTACAGGTTGATCGTGTTTATCGGGTTTAAAATCAATTAATTGAAAATCATATAACAAGCTAATTGTTTTCGGCTTAAAATTTGAAATAAAACGATCATAAAAGCCACCCCCATAGCCTATTCTATATCCATCACATTTAAATCCGACACCAGGAACGACAACTAAATCTAATTGATTTGAGGTTTCAGTATTAGATATGGAATGATAGATACCTTTTGCATCACGTTCTATATCATTCAAATCTAATAATTGTTTAAAAGTCATCATTTTGGATTTGTAGTCTACTTCAGGAACAAATATTTTTTTATGATCTTTCAGTGATTGTTGAATAATTTTATATGTATTAACTTCATGTGGTAAGGATAGAACAATACCAATTGATGTTGCCTCTTGATATGATTGAGAATTAAAAAACTGATTGGCTAACCAATCATCAGCAATATTTTTTTCAGTATTAGAATGTTTTTTCATTGAGTTTAAAATAGACAATCTTATATCTTTTTTATTCATTTTTTCACCTGCTTTTACTATCCCATATTATAACGTTTATATAATTTTATGTCATTAAGTTGAATCGTATATTAGTGATTACAATCGATATAGTGAAACTATTGTTCAAAATTCTGTAGAATGATTGTCAAAATTATATTTTGTTAAGTATCTATAAAAAAATAAAAGACGGAATCTAAATTTAGATTTCCGCCTTTTGTATTGAATATTGTTTAGTTAAATAAATTAATTATTTAGTTTCACGGTGTAAAGTTTGTTTATTATCACGTGCACAATATTTTTTCATTTCAATACGTTCTGGGTTTGTTCTTTTGTTTTTTGTAGAGATGTAGTTTCTTTCACCACATTCTGTACAAGCTAATGTAACGTTAACGCGCATGATTATTCCTCCTTACCTTTTCTAAATACGACCTTTACATTATACCAATTAGTTTATTAAATGCAAAGTAAATTTTAAGAATCAATAGTAATACTTTTGAAAATAATACTAAATAGAATTAAATGAATCGACTATTTTTCTGTACTATCCCCATTTTTATCTTTATCTTTAAAGTAATAATTAATGACGTCTCTTCCTAAATCTCCACCATTTAACCAAGGTGGTGGTACAGGTTGATTCGTATAAACAATTGAGAAGGACAGTTTTGGATCTTTAATTGGTGCATAACCAATGTATGTTGAATTTACTCTTGGTTCTCCATCTTGGAATACCTCTGCTGTTCCTGTCTTACCTGCTGAAGGTACTACTGTATCTTTGAAACTAGCATATCCTGTTCCATCTTTTTCGTTAAATGCCATTTTAAAGCCATCTTTCACTTCATCAATTTCTTTTTGAGAATTATTAACTTTATTTAATACATTTCCTTTAACTTTTCTTTTTACTGGTCCTAATTCATCTTTATTTGTTGCATCATGAATTGAAAGTCCAATATGTGGTTGAATTCTATATCCATTATTAGCAATAGTTGAAACATATTGTGACAGTTGTAAAGGTGTATACGTATCATACTGACCAATTGATAAATCTAAATAATTACCCGGATTGTTTGTTAATGGTTCAATTTGACCATTTGTTTCATTTGGTAAATCAATACCTGTTTTAACACCTAAACCAACTTGATTTAGGCCCTTACGAAGTTTTTGACCTGCAATTGAGATATCATTTGGTAATGGCATGCCTGAATAATATGGATCTCCAGCTAATTTCAAGGCTGTTTTAAACATATAAACGTTAGATGAATGCATTAACGCTTCTTTATCATTAATAGTTACACGTCCATCTTTATTAAAGTAAGAGCGTTTTGTTAATCCGCCTTGGAATTTTAATGGTTCATCGACCATTTGTTCTCCAACTTTAATAGCTTTATTTTGATATCCGGCAAGTAACGTACCACCTTTAACAGAAGAACCTACAGCAAATTGTGCGGTAAAGTTTCCGATATCATAATCAGTTAATTTACCGTTTTTACTAATTTGTTTGCCTGCCATAGCTAATATATCGCCATTTTTAGGGTCTTGGACAACAATCATTGCATTGTCCATGTCTTTGGCACCCTGACTACGTAGTTTAGCAATTTGTTTATCTAAAAGAGACTCTACTTTTTTCTGTAAATCAATATCAATTGTTAACTGTAAATCATGTCCTCTTGAACCGGGATTAACGACTTCAGAATTGATGACTTTACCAGATTTATCAGTTGTATACTTCATTTGTTTCTTTTTACCACGAAGTACATCTTCATATTGATATTCTAAGTAAGATTTCCCTACTCGATCATTTCGTGAATAACCTTTAGATAAATATTGCTCTGTTAGCTCTTTTGGTAAACCTTCCGTTGACGTAGATACATCACCAAAAATACCTCTTAGCGTATCTTTATAAGGATATTTTCTATCCCAATCCATAGATGTATTAACACCTGGCAGTTTAGATAATTGTTGCGATACTGCTGCATATTCTTTTTCTGTAACATCTTCATTTTTAATTGTTTGAGGGTCTAAGGTACTACCCGCATTCATTTCACGATAAATAGCTAATATTTGTAAATCTTTTTTAGATAATTCACTTAATTGCTTTTTACCGATTTTTTTACGCTGTTGTTCATCATATTGTTCTTGAGAGATGCTACCATCTTCTAACATAGACTGCTCTTTTTTCATTAAGTCTTTGGCCTTTTGGGGATGTAAAGTGACCCAAAAATCTTTTTTATCTCTATCAGTAATTTTGTCTGTGTCCATCTTAATTAATGATGATAACTTTTTAGCTGTTTCGAGCATCTCTTTTTGCGATGTTTTACGCCCTCTTGTATATGTAATAGCCATCTTTGAGGCATTGTCTACTAAGACCTTACCATTACGGTCTACAATGCGTCCTCTTGGTACAGATTCATTCACAGTTATATTTTCATCATTTTTAATTAATTGTTTATAATGTGAACCTTGTGCAATCTGTAAATAACCAAGCCTTAATACCATAATTGCAAAAATAAACACAACTAATCCAAAGATAAAATTTATTCTTCGATTCATGGTGTTTCTTACTTTTTCATCATTTGATTTTTCCTTTAATCTTTTAAGCAAAACAACCTACCTCTATTCAAAGTATCTCTTTAAAATGATATATGAAAATCAAAAATTTTTCTATCATTTTGATAAAAAAAAGAGTCTGGAAAACTATTAAAGTTCCAGACTCTAGTAAATACTGTTAAATTATTTTGCAGCGTTGTATAATTCGTCAACTTTTTCCCAATTAACAACATTCCAGAAAGCACTGATATAATCTGGACGTTTGTTTTGATATTTAAGGTAATAAGCATGTTCCCAAACATCTAAGCCTAGGATAGGTGTTTTACCTTCAGTTAATGGATTATCTTGGTTTGGAGTTGTTACGATTTCTAATTGACCGTTATTAACAACTAACCAAGCCCAACCTGAACCAAAGCGAGCTGCAGCTTTGTCAGCGAATTCTTTTTTAAATTCATCTAAAGAACCCCATTGTTCTTTAATTTTATCTACTACTTCACCTTTTTCTTCTGAATTAGGTGTTAATAATTCCCAGAATAATGAGTGGTTTAAGTGTCCGCCACCATTGTTTCTTACTGCAGTTTGAATATCTGAAGGCACGCTATCTAAATTAGCTACAATTTCTTCAATTGATTTAGCTTCTAAGTCAGTACCTTCTACTGCAGCGTTTAATTTTGTTACATAAGTGTTGTGGTGTTTATCATGGTGAATCTCCATAGTTTCTTTATCGATGTGTGGTTCTAATGCGTCAAATGCATATGGTAATTTTGGTAATTCAAATGCCATAAATAATCATCCTCCTAAAATGTCTATAATTTCATCATAACAAGCAGTCACATTTTCGACAATTAATGTGCTTACTTATGTGCTACTAATTATCGTTACAGTCATTATATATCTCAAAATGTCTTAATTTAAACATTAAAACATAATAAAAATACATATTAATCGATTTCATACTAATGGAGTATACATATTGAGACTATTTGTGTACTTTCACATTAAATAAAAAGAAGGAATCGGTTAGACTTATTGCAAAAGTCTAATTGTGATTCCATCTTAAGATTAATGTTTCATTTAATTATTTTGCTACCTTTTGACATTTTTCACAAATACCATATACTTCAAGTTTATGGGTATGGATATCGACATTTGGTAAATATTGTTTTACTTGATCTATTGGACAAAAATCGATAACTTTTGTATCACCACATTTTTCACAAATAAAGTGATGATGGTGATGATTTGTACAAGCAATTCTGAATTTCATTTCGCCATCTAATTCAGTACTTTCGATAATGGCTAAATCTTTAAATAGATGAAGATTTCGATATATAGTATCAAATGAAATACCTGGATAATCTTTATCCATTACTTGTTGAATATATTTAGCATTAATATATTTATCTTCCTTAACAAAAATATTAAGCATATCATTACGTTTATCTGTGTACTTCAAACCGTTATCTTTTAAAATTTTAATTGCATCACTAGTATTCATATTTTCAATCTCCCTTTTGTGACTTCGTTTTTAATTTTTGATAAGTCATCGTTATCATTAGCATAATGACTAATAGTACTACAATCACGCCACCAGGTGAAATATTGATATAGAAAGCTACAATAAGTCCTAATATAACTGAAAGTTCACCAATAATAATACTCATCACAATTAACTGTTTAAATCCTTTCGTCCAACGCATAGCAATTGCTACAGGTAATGTGATTAAAGCACTTACTAATAATATTCCAACTACTCTCATTGATGCAGAAATAACCATTGCAACCACGACAATAAATAAAAACTGAATCCATTTTGGAATACCTATCACTTTACTATATTCTTCGTCGAAAGATAATATAAACAGTTCTTTGTAAAATAATGTAATAAATAATAATACTAATATAGTAATGAAAATGATAGTTGTTAAATCACTTAAATTTACTGCGCTGATAGAACCAAATAACAAGCCAACTATTTCTTGATTAAATCCATCTGCCAATGAAATAAAAATAGCACTTAACGCTATACCCGCACTCATAATAATTGGAATTGCGATTTCTTGATAATTTGTATAAGATGTACGTAATTTTTCTATTAGTAATGCACCAATAATAGCAAATAATATACCGAACCACATTGGGTTAATTAAAGTTAATGCAGGTATGACTGTAATCACAAACATGCCAAATGATATTCCACCTAAAGTAACATGGCTCAATGCATCAGCAATAAGTGAAAGCCTTCGTACTACTATAAAAGCACCAATTAAAGGTGCAATAAAACCTATTAAGATACCACTAATTAAGGAGTATCTCATAAAATCAAAATTTAATAATGCATCTATCATGAGTTACACTCCTCAAAAATATTTCTAATAAGATATATAAACATTAATAATAATGTTAGTTACAGCATTCTCTGTTGTGTTGATGATCAACAAATTGAATAGGATGACCATATATTTTCGAAATTTCCACTTCGTCAAGAGATTTAAAATCTTCTGTTGTACCATGAAAATGTAAATGTTTATTTAAACATGCAACTTCTGTAGCTGTATCAGCAACTACACCAATATCATGTGTAACTAAAATAATAGTTATGCCTTCTTTTTTTAAGCGATCTAGAGTTTCATAAAACTCATTGACATGTTTAGCATCAATTCCATTAGTTGGTTCATCTAAAACCAAAACACTCGGGTTAGAAATTAAAGCACGGGCAATAAGAACACGTTGTTGTTGACCACCTGAAAGCTCCGCTATATTTTTATGAATTAAATTTGAGATATTCAATCGTTCTAATACATGTTCAACTTGCTTCACATCATTTTGATTAAAACGTTGGAAGAGTTTTTTCGTCTTAGTTAGTCCACTAAGAACTACTTCTTTAACACTTGCTGGGAAACCGGCAGTAAATGAAGAGGCCTTTTGTGAAACATAACTTATTTTCAACGAAGATTTATTATTTTTTATTGGATGACCATCTATAAAAATTTCTCCAGATTGTAAAGGTAATAAACCTAAAATGATTTTTAAAAGAGTTGATTTTCCAGCACCATTAGGGCCTACTATTGCTAAAAATTCCCCTTTATTAATTTTAATATTTATATTTTCGAGTACTTGTTTATGATCAAAATAATAATCAATGTTTTTGAGTTCAAATACTGGTGTTGACATTTTTTCACCTCAATTTATACTATACATCTAGATATTCATAATGTAAATAGTAATGTTTACGACTAAAATAGCGTTACAGAATAATCTGTAACGCCAGTTTACTTAATTATTGATTTAAAATTTTCTCTTTTAAATTTGGATCAAATGTTTGTGATTTCAACATTTCAATTTCAAGTTTATAAGGAGGCTTTTTATTTTTTTTATCTTCTCCAACATATGGTGTTTCTAAAATTTTAGGTATATCTTTAAATGTATCATGATGTACTACATAATTAAGTGCATCAAAGCCGATATGACCAAATCCAATATTCTCATGTCTATCTTTATGAGCACCCTGTTCGTTTTTACTATCATTGACATGAACGACTTTAATTCTATCTACACCAATAATCTTATCAAATTCGTTTAATACCCCATCAAAATCATCTTTTATGTTGTAACCAGCATCATGTGTATGGCAAGTATCAAAGCATATTGATAAACGTTCATTATGTGTTACACCATCAATAATTTGTGCAATTTCTTCGAATGTACGACCTACTTCTGATCCTTTTCCAGCCATTGTTTCTAATGCAATTCTGACATTGTTATCGTTGGTTAATACTTCATTTAATCCATCGATTATCTTTTTAATACCTACTTCTGCACCGGCTCCAACATGTGATCCTGGGTGTAAGACGATATCTTTAGCTCCAATGGCTTGAGTACGTTCAATTTCATTTTGTAAAAAGTTAACGCCTAATTCGAAAACTTCTGGTTTAGTAGTATTTGCAATGTTTATAATATAAGGCGCATGTACGACGATATTAGATAAGCCATATTTTTCCATTGCTTCATGCCCTTTTGTGATATTTAAATCTTCAATACTTTTTCGACGTGTATTTTGAGGTGCACCTGTATAAATCATAAATGTAGATTCACCGAATTTATGTGCTTCTTCTGCAGATCCCTCTAACATTTATTTACCGCTCATTGATACATGTGATCCAAGTAACATTTACTCCACCTATCCTTTTCTACTCTTTCTATTTTGACGGTTTTGACGTTTACTAAATTGTTTACGTTCTTGTCGCTTCATTCTTTCAACTTCTTGTTTAAATTTCTTTTTATAACCTGGTTTAACTTTACGTTTTGTTTTACTACGTACTTTATTTTTAACTTCATTAGTTAGATGGTCATCTTTTCGTTGTCTAGTGCGTCTAGTATTATGCGCTTT
>ERZ1023492.89-NODE-89-length-32955-cov-10.522523_pt1 | contig 32955 bp, 28 predicted proteins | sample MGYA00380541_ERZ1023492 | MGnify/ENA primary metagenome ERZ1023492 (study PRJEB33173, sample SAMEA4830351) | metagenome | study: EMG produced TPA metagenomics assembly of the PRJEB25223 data set...
AGAAGAACCATTGACATAAAGACCTTGAACACCTTTATCAATGAAGTATTGAACCAAGGCACGCGTACGTTCTGGGCTTACTTCTCCTTGATCATCATAACATGCGTAGAAGGCTGGAATGACACCTTCGTATTTTTTCAAATCTGACATAGATTTTCTCCTATTATTTTTATTTTCTGCTAAAGCAGATTTTTCTTTACTTCTTTAGTATACACTTTACCGAAAAGGCTTTCAATATCTTATAGACACTTAGATTTTAGTTTCTCGCTTATAGAATAGCGTTTGGAGCCTTTGAAAGTAGTTTCAGAAATAAGGCTCCTATTGGTATTTTGCGAAAATTTTCTCCATCAATCCAGTCTGGATAAAGACCAATAGTCCAAACCCAAAAAGTAGGAAGACTGAGCCACCTAAGAGTAGACTGAAGGCGGACAGATAAAGAACCATCACAATGAGGACAAGAATGGCTAACATGAGGAAGAACCAAGGAAAGTTAAAACTAGCCAACATCAATCCTTTTTGAAGAATTTCTTTCCAAGATAGGTCATAACGTGCCGCGATAGGGTAACTAGCCAGCATCACGATAGTAAGAAAAATCAGAATACCTAAACAAATGGCTTTCAGCAATTGGAAGGGCAGAGCTGTTTGACCCCAGAAAAGATAGAGATCTGAAAGGGTAAGAAACACAATTCCTAACTCCATTAAACCCAGCTGAAGACCTAGTTTCAGATTTTGCTTGAAAGATCTTAGATAGATTTTAAAAACAGGCACCCGTCTGCTCTTCTTAACTTCGAACATGGTCTCGTAGAGGCTGATTTTAGCCACTCCAATCGTCACGATGGGTAAACAAGAGACGACAAAAAGAAGATTGGCTGTCACGATGTCCAAGACCTTCTCACTAAAACGCATGAGAAAGTTATCTGTATCAAATGCTGCCTTGATAAGGCTTACTCCTTTTTGTGCCATGTTTGCTCCTCCATCATTTTTCTTTGTAAACTGTTTTCTTTTTTGTCAGTAAAGCTTTCATAAGTCCCTACCATGAACAAATCTATTTTTTCTTTTGGACTTTTTTCTATTTTTATCTATGGGCTTATAATCATATACCCCGAACAGCGAAGCAATTAAAATAGTACTCCAAGTATGCCTATCAAATCCATCTAGCCCTCCACGAATTATCATTGCAAGCACTGTCCAAGCTAACATATTCAATAAAAAAATACAAAGTGCTTTCATTCTCGCATTTTAAAAGTTTATACGACCATTGTTAGGAATTTTATCATATGCATCCCAAGCTGCAGCAATATTGTTGGCAAAATTACCATATACATCAGCTACATTCACAGCTACTCGTAAAATCCATCCAGAAATCTTGGTCAGTAATCCTACTCTTGCTGCTGCAGTTGCAGCTGCCCTACTTAAGATCGAGCGTGCTATACTAATACCATACTTAGCTGCATAAGTACCTAATTTTATGTATCTACCAATCAATGCATTCACAATGCCATTAATTATCCAGGACATCTCATCAACTGTAATTTCCTGTCCATCTAAGAAACTAGCTCTTGCAGCATGCTTAGAAGATACCAATTTTTAAATATTTTATTCTCATTTCTCTACCTCATAAAGATCAATTTCATGGTAGAGTATTGTCAAAGCTTTACAAAAAAACAATTCATCCTATTTTTAATCAATCAAAATTTTAAAGAGATATTTTCGAACCTTTTCTTCCATACCTGCATAGCCAGTTGGCTGATGTGGCTCACCTGGGAAGAAAATCGCAAAATTATGATAACCCAACAAGAGTGGGTAGTGTTCATGACAATGAACAAAGCCAATGTCAGTCGCTTCGTCGAGTGCTACTGCCTCGTCTTTGATACGTGAACCGTAGCTCGAATATTCATGCCCTTCTATCAGCAAATGCAAATCTGCATAGTTCTTATGGTGTTCAAATTGATTATTCTCAACTTGATTGAGGACATTTTCCTGAACAACTAGAAAGACCTTATCTCCATCAATCTCATACTTTCCTAATTCGAATGAATCTCTACGATGTTGGTAGAGATAGTCGATAGCCTTGTCTAAATTGGGATGAATCCCTTTGTAAAAGGTGATGTTTTTCAAATCGTCAAAAATCATACTCTTTCCTTCGTTTCTGATAATTAACTAAAATCATTCTTAAGTTGATAAGTGTCTGACAAAACTTCATAAAGTAACTGCATACCCTCCATTTTGTAGACACTTATAACTTCTATATTCTCTAAATCTATAAAATATACTTCTGTATCTTGATAGATTGATTTTCCTATACTCAATGAAAATTGAAGAACAAACTAGGAAGCTAACCGCAGGCAATACTTAAGTATGGCAAGGTGAAGCTGACGTAGTTTGCATTCGATTTTCGCAGAGTATTATCCTTTGACCGCTCCCATAGTAATACCCTGTGTGAAGGATTTTTGGAAGACAAGGAAGACTGTGACGATTGGAACAGCAGCAAGGGCAGCTCCTGCCATAATCAAACCATAGTTGGTTGCCATTTCAGCCTGCATGGTCGCAACCCCAAGTGAGATGGTCAAATTGTTACGTGAAGTCAACATTACCAATTGCATGAAGTAGTCATTCCAAGTATTGATGAAGGTAAAGATTGCAAGGGCTGCAAACCCTGGTTTCACAATCGGGAAGGCTACACTCCAGAAGGTACGAATCTCACCACAACCGTCGATTTTAGCTGATTCAAGCAACTCTGTAGGAATATTTTCACTGAACTGTTTCATGAGGAAGACACCGAATGGCCATCCAATCAAAGGCAAGATAACTGCCCAGAGAGTATCATGGATTCCCATGAAGTTGACGATACGTACCAATGGTACAAGGACAACTTGTTTTGGAAGCGCCATAGCAGCGATAAAGATAGCAAATAGAATGCGTTGACCATAGAAACGTTTTTTAGCCAATACATAACCTGCTAGAGATGAGGTTGCACAAACTAAGAACATGGTTACCAATGAGATAAATACTGAGTTCCACATCCATTGCAAGGCAGGGTTCTGCACCATGAGTTGTTGGAAGTTTTCCATGGTTGGCATTTTAGGGAACCACTGAGGAGGAATAACAATTGTATCAGGTTGTGATTTGAATGCCCCTGTCAAAATCCAGTAGAATGGAAAGATGAACAGCACAGTCAACAAGAGCAAAATGATTGTTGAAATAACAGTAAAGGCTGTTAATGGTTTTTTTTCTGTAGATTGCATAGCTGTCTCCTTTCTTTAGTATTCTACGTCGTTTCCAAGTACTTTAAATTGAACAAAGCTTACGATAGCAATCATGACTGCCAAGAAGACACCAATTGTGTTGGCATAGCCGTATTCTGTCAATTGGAAGGCTTTTTCGTAAAGGTAGTACATCAAGGTACTTGTTGAGTAGTTTGGACCACCAGATGTCAAAAGCTGAATCAAGGCGAAACACTGGAATGAGTTAATTGTTGTGATGATTGCAATATAAAGAGTTGTTGGAAGAAGGCTTGGCCATTTAATCTTCCAAAAAACTTGAAACTCAGTTGCACCATCAACACGCGCCGCTTCAACCAGTGAATTGTCAATATTCCCCATGGCAGCGATATAAAGGATGATGGGCTGACCAACTGAAGTGGTCAAGAGAATAATCATAATCGCCATCAATGCCCAGTTTTTATCTCCCAACCAAGAAATGTTTTGGCTGATGATGTGGCTTGACTTAAGGACAAAGTTTAGAATCCCTGATAGCGGGTCATAAATCCATTTCCAAACAACTGTCACGGCAACACTACCCGTTACAACAGGAAGGAAGAAGACGAAACGGTAGAAGGATCTGGCAATGACATTTTGATGATAGGTCTGAGATGCTACAAAGAGTGAGAATAGAACAACAACTGGTACAGATCCAATAACCAAAATAACTGTGTTAATCAGAGATTTTGTAAAGACAGGATCTTTAAACATACGGATATAGTTATCTAAGCCCACAAACTCAAATTTAGTCATTGAGTAGTTAAAGAAACTTGTAATGAAGCCCATCACCATCGGAGCCAACACAAAGATGACAAAGAAGAATAATACTGGTGCTAGGAAAGCGTAGGAAATCACTGTTTCCCGCATACGGATTTTATTGACTTTCACAGTCGGCACCTCTCTTTCAAATAGAATAATTTTTTGACTTTCTTGAACTGTTTTAAAATCAAAATGAAATTTTTTATGATTCGCTTATGTAAGAACTTCATTTTAATTTCGTGACAGTTTCTTACATTTTAAACAAAAGCCCCCTTTTCTTACACTATCTGTGTAGAGGGAAAAGGGGGTATACACTCTTAGGTTCTTTAAAAAACTACTTTTTATAGAATAACTAAGGACTATTGTTTCATAGCTTTTTTGATTGTTTCGTTTGCTTTTTCAGTGAAGGCTTTCAAAGCATCTGCTGGTTTTTCGTCACCATTTGATACAGATTGCAACATTGGGAACCAAAGTGTTCTCATTTCAGCAAATCCATCAATAGTGTTGTAGTATGGTGAGTAGTATTGAGTCCAGCCGCTGATTGTTTCCATGCGTTTGTCTTCATAAAGTTTTCCAAATGAAGTACGGACTGGGAAAGCACCTGTACGAACTACGTCTTTAGGTCCCCACTCCTTGTCATCTGCGATAAACTGGATGAATTTCTTAGATGCAGCGACTTTCTTGTCGTCTTTATTGTTGAATACTGCAAACCCGTTTACAAGGTATTCAAGAGCTGGCTTACCTTCGTCTGATGGGAATGGCACTTCTACCACTTCTACCTTACTTGCTTCTAAAAGTTTAGCTTGGATACCATTTTGAGCTGGTGCCCAAAGGATTGTGTAAGATGTTTGACCGTTGGCAAAGTTTTGGATATCTGCCCCACCGTCAAATTGTGAACCATTATTGATCAAATTGTCTTTAATCCAGCTAGTTGCTTTTTCAAGACCTTTGACGAATTTAGGATCATCAGTTGTATATTTGCTAACTTTTTCATCTGTTACAGAACCGCTATAAAGGTTAGAGATAAAGGCACGTGTTCCTTGGTCTCCCCCTTGACCAGAACTGAACAATGAACCTGGTGTGTAACCCTTGTCTTTAAGTGCTTTCAATACTTTTTCAAAATCATCAGTTGTCCAACCTTCTTTTACAAGGTTTGCTACTCCAGCATCTTCTAACATTTTCTTGTTCATTGCCATGTAGAATGGGGCAGAACTAATCGGATACATATAAGCCTTGTCTCCAGCTTTACTTGCTTGTACGATGTTTTCATTGTTGACATCTTTAACAAATTCATCTGTGAAGAGGTCGTTCAACTCAGCCAATTTACCGTTTTTACCGTATTGGATGATACGTCCTGGTGCATCAAAGAGTACGTCTGGAGCTGTTCCTGCTTCGATGGCTGTTGTGATTTTTTCAGGACCTGACTTGAAGTCGATGGTTTCCAATTTCACTTTTATATCTGGGTTTGCTTTTTCAAACGCTTCGATGATTGATTTTTCATAAGTTCCAACACCGTCACCAGTTTTTTCTTGGGTAAATACTGGGAATGCCCACCAAGTGATTTCTGTTTTGGCACCGTCACCACCTGATTTGGCAGCATCTTTACTTCCGCCAGAATTGCCACAAGCAGCAAGACCAAGAACCGCAGCACCCGCAAGTACTGTACAAGCTAATTTTCTAAATTTCATTTGTATTCTCCTATGTAATAAGCGTATCCAACTTGGATAATGAGTTCTTTATTTCTTGTATGCGATTTCATTTCATCCTACTCATCCATCACTCTCCTCTGTTTTTTATTAAGTCAGTAAGTACTTAATCATCTACACCTAAAATTTCATTAATACTATTTTTATATAAGATTGCTTTTGCTCCATAGATTGCTTGAATGCCACCCTTCACTTCTAAGACATCAACTGCACCAATTTGTTTTAAAAGTGCTTTATCAACTTGATTAACTTCTTTTACAGCTACACGTAAACGTGTCACACAAGCATCTACATCTTCTATATTATTTGATCCACCCAAGGCTCTGATAATTTGTAGGCTATCCTGTTTTAAATAATCTGCAGTATTTGAAGTTGAATCTGCGGATTCAGAAATTTCTTTAGAATCTACTTCTTCTCCTCGTCCTGGCGTTAGAACGTTGAATTGAGTAATGAACCATCTAAAAATAATATAATACAAAACACTCCAAATAAGTCCAAATGGAATCTGAAGAACCCAATTCGTCTTAGCGTTCCCCTGCAAAATTCCAAATAAAGTGAAATCGATTACACCTCCTGAAAATGTGTTTCCTATTGAAATATTTAAGACGTCTGCAATAAAGAAGCTAACACCATCAAGGAATGCGTGAACAACATATAGAACCGGACTGACGAATAGAAACATAAATTCAATTGGTTCTGTAATACCGGTAATAAAAGATGTTAAAGCAACTCCAAAAAACAAACCCGCGTATTTTTTACGACGATTTTTAGGAACACTATGGTACATCGCTAAACAGGCAGCCGGTAAACCGAACATCATTGTTGAGAAACGACCTGCAAAAAACCTTGTTCCTTCTGTAAATAATCCAGAATGGGCCGGATCGGCTAATTGAGCAAAAAATATTTTTTGAGCTCCAACCACTGTTTGTCCTGCAATAGTTTCAACACCACCAAGTTCAGTATACCAAAACATAGGGTAAATTATATGATGTAAGCCTACTGCTCCAGAAAGTCTCATTAAAAATCCATATAGAAAAGTTCCAATTGGACCCGCCTGAGAAATATATCCACCTGTAGAAACAAGAAGTTGTTGGAAAGGTGGCCAAATAACAAAGAAGACAAAGCCAATCAAGATAGAAGAGAACGATGTAACAATAGGAACGAAGCGTGAACCTCCAAAGAATCCTAAAGCGGAAGGTAATTGAATATTGTTATATCGGTTGTGCAAATATACGGCAACTATTCCGACAACTAATGCTCCAATAACTCCAGTATCAATTGCAGATCCTTCTGCCATAAAAAGTTTTACCAAAGCTTTGATCGTTGCAGTCATAACTAAGTAACCAGTTACTCCTGCTAACGCAGCGGTTCCTTTATCTCGTTTCGCTAAGCCAATACATAATCCCACACAGAGAAGTAGTGACAAATTACTGAATACAACCTCTCCTGCAGAGCTCATTACTTGGAATATTGATTGAAAAATACTATTGTCTAGTATTGGATAAGTTGCTATCGTGGTTGGGTTTGAAAGTGCACCACCAATCCCCAAAAGTAGACCTGCTGCAGGAAGTATAGCTATAGGTAACATAAAAGCTTTTCCAACTTTTTGTAAAACTTTAAACATAAAACTCCCCCTCACATCTTATTTAAGACTAGCAACGAAGCGTTCTGTAATCTCTTTTGGTCTAGTAATGGCGCCACCAACAACGATGCCTCGCACTCCATATTCAAGGATTTGTTTGGCTTGTTCTGGTGTATGAATTTTTCCTTCTGCAATGACATCTACACCGGCATCACAGAGTTTCTTAATCAATTCAAAATCTGGACCGTCTACTTTTGGACTGTAGGATGTGTAGCCTGATAAGGTTGTTCCGACAAAGTCAATTCCTGCTTCTACAGCTGCTAGCCCTTCTTCGAAGATACTAGTATCAGCCATCAAAAGCTGATTAGGATATTTCTCCTTAACCTGACGAATGAACTCTTGAATTTCCAAACCATCGTAGCGTTCACGCTTGGTACAATCCAGAGCAATCACCTCGATGTCCAGTTCTGCCAATTCATCAACTTCTTTCATAGTAGCCGTGATGAAGGGTTCCTGAGGTGGATAATCACGTTTGATAATCCCAATGATTGGAAGTTTAGTGACTTCCTTAATTTCCTTGATATCGCGAACACTGTTTGCTCGGATACCGACTGCTCCACCTTGCTCAGCCGCTTTGACCAGCAAGGGAATCACCCCTCCCGCTTCTGTATAAAGCGGTTCATGAGGAAGAGCCTGACAAGAAACGATGATTCCATCTTTGATTTGCTCAATCAAGGCTTCTTTGCTAATCTGTGGCATCCTCTTTCCTCCTTTTCTTTATTTCTATGAGATTATTATACCTTAAAATTAAAACGCTTTCAATAGTTTGTAGTATAATAGATTTCAGTTTCAAAAACTAGCAAAGTCAAACAGCTCCTCTAAAAGTACTTTCAGAGGAGCAAGTCGACCTATAAATAGGAGAATACCAAAATTTATTTTACAATTTCTGACAATTTTACTTTGCGATCTTCAAACATAGACTGGGTACAAGCATCTGCAGTAGCAATTGCTTCTAGGGCAGCTTCACCTGTCAAAAGTTTTGCAAATTCTTCTGATACTGGAGCTCCTTCCATAATCTCATGCAGATAGCGCATTTCTTTATCAATGACAGATGATAGCCATAATGGAGTACGTTTACCTGGTTTACCATAAGCAATTGCTCCATCCATCTCTGTACTATGATAGATACGAGTCCGATCATCATCTTCTTCTTGCGATTCGTGAATCAAGAAATAGCTTTCTTGCCCATCTAGCTTAAGAGTTCCTTTACAGTTGAATAAGTCTAAGCGGATGGCACCTTTGCTTCCTTGGATTAAGACATAATGTTCACCCCAACGATAAGCTGAACCCCATTCTAACAAGGCAAAACGCTTATTAGAAAATTCCATATTGACAAAAATCATATCATCTTCATCACCGAAATGTTCACCTTCATGGGCCACATTTCCACCTGTCATGGTTACAGTTTCAGGCATGCCCCCCATAAGGAATTGAACGCAATCCAATTCATGGATGTGGTGATACAAGTGACCACCTGATTTTTCACGAATTTTTTTCCATGACACTGACGGTTGTTGTTCTTCCCAACCATTACGAGCTGTATGACAATATAGAACGTCTCCGATAACTCCTTGATTAATGAGTTCTTTTGCATGATGAACACCATTAAAGAAATTCATAATATGTCCTGCCATAAAGGTTACATTGTTTTCTTTACACGCATCTACCATCTCGCGACAATCTTGATAAGAAAGCGCAATTGGTTTTTCACAGAAAACATTTTTACCATGCTGTGCAGCCTTAATAACTGGTTCCTTATGAAGATTATTTGGAGTTGCGACGATAACACAGTCTACTTCATCGCTAGAAACCAACTCATCTAAGGAACTTGCTACTTTTGCTCCCAATTCTTCTGCAATCGCCTCTGCATTATCTGGATCATAGAGAAGAGTAATCTCTGCTCCATCATTTTTTTGCATGTAGCGAGCCAATTCAGCTCCAAAATACCCTGCTCCAACAACACCGTATTTAACCATGTTTTTCTCCTTTATTTTGTTAAATCATTAATTTCCAAATCTATATACTGAACTACATTGCTTAAATGCAATTCATTTCTCGACCACGAATCATATTTTTCAAACAGTACACCTATGTGATGATTTGGCAATTCTGTAATCGCAGAATAGGCATAACCATACGAAGGCCAATCCATATCATAGTGGTATTTCCAACCAATACTATCATCTTCTTTATTGACTAAACCGACAACTAATTGACCTCCCTTACGGCCACTTCTAGAATTTGGTGTACTCAAAATGACTGCTTCTTTTCCATCAATTAATTGAGAGTATTTAATTGCAGATACTTGTGTGCCATATGAAGTTTGTTGGATTCCATCAATATACGAAACTTTCGACCATGTTTCTCCAGAATCTCTACTAGTCATATAAGCTATCTTACCTGTAGTGGTTCTAAAGAATGTTCTAATCACACCATCTCTCAGTTCAACCATTTGTGCTTCTGCTGTTGCATTTTTAAACGGAATTGAAGCTGAGGATTTCTTCCATGTTTGACCACTATCATCAGAAATGAGATAGGTTAGTTCTCCACTAGTATATGTTGCAAAAATCAATCTGTTACTTGATTTTAATGCTAAACCTTGTCCGGGACATAAGTAAGTTCCATTATGTTTTTCTCCTAAGAACGGAGGCAACAACTTAAATTGTTCCCAACTCTCTCCTCTATTCTGACTAGTTGTCATTGCTATATAATTAGTAGGAGTCACTTTAAATAACGAATCTTTGTAGAAAACATTCATAGGGACCTGTTTTCCATTATGTTTTTCTCTTAAAGAGCCACTATCAAAATCAACCGAATATTGTTCGACTGTTAAAGACTTTCCTCCCTCCAAAACTTCATACTTATCATTTATAGTATAATTTGTAGGTTTATTAGTTGTTTCATCATAAACGACACCATTTTCTCTAACTGTATAACGGAAATCGTTATCTCCATTCTTCTTTAGTTTTAAATAATAATGACCATTTATTTCTTTAAAACCTGAGTCGGCTTTATTTGCATTATTATTTCCAATACCCGCAGGCATAACATCAGCTAGTAATATCGTTTTCCCAGATTTTTTATCTTCAACAATGGATGAATCTATGAATGAAGCACTTCCACTAATTTGACTATTCTTTAATTTATTATCTCGTGGCCAGTAAACTAACTGCTCCTCATAGTCATTAAACTTCATAGCAAAAATTGGCTCACTCCACGTTTTCCCATTATCATCACTATAAGAAGTGGCAATATTAATCTTACTTTTAGAATCATGAGTCCCACCATAACGTGCATCAATACTTGATAGAACTCTTCCACTACTTAATGTATATAGTGTCGGTATTCTAAAATAGTTAGCTTGAGTAGAATCTCCTGATTGGAAAATTAACTGAAATGGATTTGACAAGGGAATATTTGAAACTTCCTGATCACTAATTGCTTTGTTAAATAGACTGATTTCATCAATACTTCCTTTTGCGAGGTAATGTTCCTTACCTTCACGATTAACAGCTCCTAGTGTTGCCTTATCTATACCATTTATATTTGAAATTGGCAAAAATGTATCAACTGTTTCAGAGAACACTTCTATTCCATTAACATACATTGTGTATGTTTTATCTTTAGAATCAGATACAAATACTAGTGTATTTTCAACTGCCTGTCCTTTATGCTTTCCCCATAATGAAGCTGGTCTAGAAAATAAATAATTTATTCCCTTTTGGGCGTCTCTTATTTCTACACCTATCTCACCAGAATCTCTCATGAAAATTGAAAAGTAATTATTTTTAAAGCCTGCTTTACTATTAGATAGGCCAAACAAAGCTTGAAGAGAGTTTGGTTTATCTGCTTTAAATTTCATTACTACTGTCTGACTCTCTCCAGACAATTTATCTAATAACAAAGAGCTGATATCTATACTCTTATTGTTCAGTTGATATGAACCTCCTTGAAAAATAGGAGATATGGACAGTTGACCATAGTTTAATTCATTCGCATGAATCAAAGTGGGAACTCCCATTAAAAGACTAATGCCTACAGCAGAAATTCCTAGTTTTGAATAAAGACCTCTTTTATTCATTTTTTTCCTTCTTTCGTCTACTTCACAGATCCTTCTGATAATCCACTTGCAATCTTATTTTGGATGATAGAGAAGAAAATAATTGATGGAAGAACTACAATAACAGACGCTGCCATCATATCTCCCCAGTCTAGTATTTCTGAACCATTAAGTGAACGAAGGGCTACTGCTACTGTCATCTTTCCTGTATTGTTAATCAAAATCAAGGCATACAGGAATTCATTCCAAGCATTGATAAATGTATAAATAGCTGTTGCTACAATACCTGGTGCTACAATCGGTAGCACAACTTTATAAAACGTAACAAATTTATTTGCACCATCAATTCTAGCCGCTTCTTCAATTCCAATTGGAACTGTTTGGAAAAATCCAACTAAGAGCCAAACTGCATATGGAACACTAAAAGATAGATAAACCATCATCAAGCCAAATAAACTATTTGTTAACCCAACTTTAGCAATGGCAATTGAATAGGGAATTGCTAACAAAATTGGTGGGAAAATGTAGGTAATGACGAGTAGTCTCGACATGATTGCTCCCAATTTAGGAAAGAATCGAACAATACCATAGGCTGCCATAGCAGAAATAATAATCGCAATAAGGGTTGTAGCCAAGGCAATGATTAAACTGTTTCGAATGTTATCAATGAAGTGCAAATCGTTGATAACATGAGTGAAATAATCTAATGTAAACTGTTCAGGCCAAAATCGTGTTGGATACTGAGTTAATTCCCCTTTCCCTTTGACAGAAGATATGATAATCCATACCAATGGGAAAATTGCAACGATGGTCGCACCAACTAAAAGTACATGTGAGAGAATATCTAAATAAATACTGGATTTCTTCTTCATTATTTTCTACCCTCCTTTTCCCACTTACTGATGATAGCAAAGTAGATAAAGCAAATCGCCACCAAGAAGATAAAGAGCAATACTGTAACTGCTGAAGCACGACCCAACAATTTAGTTCCCCAGCCCAGGTTGTAAGCAAAAATTGGAAGCGTCGTTGTAGCATTGGCTGGTCCACCACCAGTAATGAGGTAGATAATGTCAAAGTTATTAAAGATCCATACAGTTCTCAAAACAACTAGAAGTCCTACAACCACTTTAATATGTGGAAAGACGATAAACTTGAACACCTGCCAACTTGAAGCACCATCTATCTTAGCAGCCTCAAATTGTTCTTCTGGTACTGTTTGCAAAGCTGAAAGCACATTAACCATAATCATTGGTGCTCCAAACCAAATGTTGATAAACACCAAACATAGGAATGCCCATGTACTATCTGTCAAAAATGCAGGTGTATGTTCCATTAAACCTAATTTTACGATTAGATTAGGTAAGTAGCCATAAACCCCGTTTAGAATCCACTGCCAAGAAAAGGCAATGACGATGGTAGGAAATGCCCAAGGAACAATCAATAAGGTCCTATATAATTTCTTGAAGTGGCGTACTCTGTGAAGAGCTAAAGCCAATACAAACCCTACTAAAACTTGACCAACTAATGAGAAAATGGTCCACTTAATTGAATTAAAGAACGCATTAAAGAAGTTGGGATCTGATAGCACAGCTTTATAGTTAGCCAAACCAACAAATTTATAATTAGGCATAATCAAATGCTTATTGGTAAAGCTATAAAAAATACTCGAGAAAAACGGATAAACAAAGAGTAATCCTACGATAATCATAGCTGGCAAAACAAATATCCAGCGAGTTAAATTACGTTCTTTAACCATTCTCCTTCTCCCTTCTTTTACAAGATTGGGCTAGAGCTTTTCAGCTCACTAGCCCACCTATTTTCTAGTCTTTTACATCTACTGAACAGCCTCAAATAAATCATTTAATTGTTTTTCTGCTTCTTTTGCTGCTTTCATAGGATCTGTTCCATTTGTAATGATATCTTGGAACATTTGTTCAATAATGTGTTGGTTAGTCAACATACCAGCTTGTACACTTGGCCCATTTTCATAACCAATAGCAGTACCTTTTTTAACAGCTTCAGTAATTACTTCTTCAGCATGTTTAAATTTCTTACGAGTTTCATTTTCTTTATAGGCTGCAGAATCGCTAATCCCCTTAATAGTTGGCAACATACCTACTGGAGTTGAATCAAGGAATTTAACGTAGTCTTCTTCATTATAAAGTGCTTCTAAGAATGCTTTAGCAACTTCTGGATGTTTTGAATTTTTCCAAACAACCATTGGAATGTTTGAGGTTTCAATTCCTTGGTCTTTATCAGACTCTTTGATTTTTGGAATAGGATAAGCATCAATCGAATCAATCAATTGAGGACTGTTGGCATTAATTCCTCCGATATGGAAGCCAGAGTTAAAGTCAAATGCTGTTTTTCCTTGATAGAACAAGGTAGCTTGTTGAAGGACATTAAAGTTCAAAGAATCTTGAGGTGAGATTTCTTTATACAATTTAACCCAGTATTTAATACCATCTTGAGCAAGTTGGCTTGTCAAGTCTGCTTTAAGATCTTTTGTTAAGAGGCTTCCTCCGCCACTACGTACGTAGAAGTTCAAGAAACGTGTTGCCATTAAGTCATTTGTTCCAAACGGAACAGACAAGCCATAAACTCCAGCTTCTTTCAATTTTTTAGAAGCTTCATAGAGTTGATCCCAAGTTTTAGGAACCTCAATATTATGTTCTTTTAACAAATCTGTTCTAACCCACATGACTTGTGCATGTGAATAAAGAGGAACAGAGTAGTAATCATCTCCGATTTTTGCTTCATTTAAGGCAGTTTCGTTAAATTTATCTTGTCCAATACGCTTGATAGAATCATTTAGCGGAACCAAAGCATCTGAGTTGACCATTTCCATTACTTGGTTAGGAAGAGCTGTACTGATATCTGGCACATTTCCATTTGCTAAACCTGTAGTCCATTTAGTATAGAAGTCATTCCAAGAAAATGTTTCAATCTTGATTTTCGTTTTTGGATGCTTTTGCATGAAAGCATCTGCTGATTTTTGAATACTTTCTAAACGGGGTCCTTGAGTAAAGGAGTGCCACATTGTAATCTCACCAGATAATTCTGTTGGTGGTTCAGTACTAGTTGTAGCTTCTTTTTTTCCTGAACAAGCTACCAAGGCAACAGCCGCTAGCGCAATTCCAGCTAGACATAAAAACTTTCTCATTTTTTTCATCGTTCTTCTCTTTCTACATTAAGAAATCGCAACTTTAAAGACAACTTTTTTCACAGGTTCATCATTTATACGAACCTTGGGTTGATGTAAATCTTCTGGAAAAGTGATGAGGCATTCGCCAGCTCTCAAATGAACCAACTGTTCCACTTTCCCTGTGTATAATTCAATATCTTTCTCTTCATCATATTCTTGGGTAACGCTTACATTTTCCGGTGATGTAACAGCCATGGCTTCTTCGTTTTCCAAAACTAAATGAATATCCAAATATTTTTGGTGTGTTTCAAAGAAAGCCCCTGCTTGACCATCTGCTAGATAAGTAAAGCAATTCCCAAACAATCGATTACCATCGATAGCAATCGAACCTTCTGTTAAATTTTCTAGTCCTGTTTTTTCTAGAAAATCTATTAATGTTGCAAAATGTGGATTTACTCCCACATAAGTTCCTAAACGGCTAATTTTTGTAATAATCATCTCTTCTAACCTCCTTTCTCAATCTATTTCTCCTATCCAAGTTCCCCATTCTTCTGTCTAGCATTTTCTACTAGAAGGACATAAAAACACTACTCTCTAGCCTATACTCTTTGAAAATCTCTTCAAACCACAGTCGCTTCACCTTGGATTATATACGTCAGTCTTATCTACAACCTCAAAGCGGTGTTTTGGGCAATCTGCTACTAGCTTGCTAGTTTCTTCTTTGATTTTCATTAAGTATCTCCTCAATCTTCACAAGGAGGTCTGATTTTTCTAGCGACAAACAGAATAAATAAGTTAGTTCAATTAGCTACCTTCCTTATAGATGAAATTGATATTCATGAAGGAAGTCGCCCTTTATTTTTTGCAAAAGATACTAGTATGAATCTATTTGGGGACTTGAATTTATAAGCTGCTCACTTCGTTTTTCTAAAATAATTCTAATCTATTATTCTAGCACTAATAGACTCTTTGGCTAAATCTCCTTTCTACATCTCGTTTCACCAAAAACTTTTAAGAGAGAAATACTCTATATTTCATTCTCTAAATTAGTTTTGTTACCGTTTTCAATTAGAGTATACTTTTTTTTTTTAGTATTTCAAGTCTTTTTCTAATTTGGAATTTAGTTTCAAATCTTTTTTAACTATATCAAGTATATTAAAAGTACTTTCAAAAATAATCAAATTCTTACAATACTTGTTTCGAGTGGACAAGATAAGAAAACAAGAAAGTCAATTTTAGGAGAAGACAAGGTTAATAGTCGCATAATATATTGAATATATAACAGTACACCTTGACTGCTAAAATTTTTCTATAAATTAATTTGACTTTCCTGATAGAGTTGTTCACATCTTATTTCAATCTACTATATTTTATAGAACAGACTACTCTGAAAGTAGTTTCAGACCTCTTATGATTTCGTATCAGCCTGAATGTCATCAAAAAAAGATAGCAGGCTTGAAAACCTGCTATCTCCTTCTATTTTTACAAAATCAAATGTTTAGAATTCTTCTCTTATTGTTCTCTCTTTTTCCCTAGCGTAAACAGACCAAGGAAGAAAGCTGTTAGTCCTAGTGAAGCTAGGAAGTCACTCTCCTTGTTTCCTGTTTCAGGAAGTGCCTGCTGAGCAAGAGGAGCTTTGTAAGTATAATCTTCTTTTGTAGTAAGAGTTACAAGCGAATCAGATCCCTTATACTCTGCGATTTCATGAACAGCTGGCTCTGTACCATTAACTCCCCCTGTAAATTCTGGAACTTCATGCACCGCTGCTTTGCTACCATTTACTCCGCCAGGAACTCTGGCACCTGCTAGATTTACAGGAAGATTATGCATACTTTCGATGCTTCCTTTAGCTATACCAATAATTTCCTGTCCGATATCTTCCTTATCTACTGCAAATAACAAGGTCTTGCTATCATACTGGGTTAGGAAAGTCGCTGTTTTACCATTTGCCAATTGAAGGGTTGGAGCCTTGTTGACCAATACTTCTGAGTCGAACTCCAAGCCAATAACTCCTTTGCCCATCTCTCCTTTGCCCATCTCTCTAGTTCGCTTCACTTTCGCTTCGGTAGGAGAAATCAGATCTTTGCTCAAAAAGTCCCAATTAAATTTTCTAAATGATAGGGTATAGGCATTTTGTCCTTTTTCAGTATGTTCATACAAGATGCCATACTCCCCATTTCCTAATTCTTGGAGCGAATTATAGGCAAACTCTCCTTTTTGAATTGGATTGTGTTTGAGCCAAGTCAACTCACCATTTTCTTCGACACGTGCCAAGTGGACCATCCCATTTTCACGTTTCGGTCCACCTGCATTACTGAGGATGATGTATTCTTTTCCATTATGCATCGTATGGATAGCAGACATTTGAACATAGACATCTTTAACCTGTGGATAACGTTTGATATCCTTCTCCCAAGTCACTCCTCCGTCTTTACTTGTAGCAACCTGAAGATCTCCAGTCAAACCACGCATAAAGAGTTTAACATCTCCATTGTTTAGTTGTACCACCGTTGATTCTGTATTTTGCGCACGTCTATTGTTCATCGTAGAAGAGTGGATCTTTTGACCGTCTACCTGACGGTTATCGTTGACCGCTTCTCCAGCATGCCAAGTTTTTCCATGATCATCTGAATAGATGACACGAGAAGATTGCGAGCCATTTAAGTGAGATACATTATTAGTCGTATAAACCGGTATCAAAATCCGTCCCTTGTGAGGCCCATTCCGAAGTACAATTCCTGTTCCAGGACCTACACCCAAGAATTTCATCCAATCGGCTTTGACCATCGGAGTAATATCTTGAGGCGCTGACCATGTCTTCCCGTCGTCATCACTGTAGGACATCCATAGATAGCTATCCTTGGCAATTCTAAATGGAGAAGTTTTGTTTGTTGTGAAGTAAATATTTCCTAGTAATTGGTCACCCTTGTATAGATCACCCTTGTCGCTATAGGCTGGTTTAACAGGATCTACAACAACGCGATAGTCTGTCGCCTTACCATCTGGTGTATAGACAGTACCATTTTCTCGAATGGTATAAGCTTCCTTTTCTCCCTCACGATAGAGGATTTGATAGATTTTTCCATCGATTTCTTTGTAGGCTTCTTCTTTTTGTGAAGACATTCCAAAGATTCCCTTCCCTTCTGGGAACATGTCATAGATAGAAAAGATTCGTTTGGTTTCAGGATCTTGAACCAACACCATATCGATATTCACTGGTGAACCGATCGATGGGTCAGAAGCTTTTGGATTGTCACGTAAGTTGGTAATGGTTACTCGGTCACCCCAAGTTTTACCATTATCTTCACTACGTCTGATGACCATACCGATATCACCCCAGTCACTCGAATGGAGACGGCGTTCATCTGCACCTGCGATCAAAGTTCCTTTATCTGTCTTGAGAAGTGCTGGAATACGATAACTCTTGATTCCATCTTTATTTGGTTTACCGTTACGCCCGCTTTCGAATATGTCCGTTTTCTCTGTTAAAGCCGCTCCTTCAGGTAGTTTTTTTTCTAAATCTGAGCGTTTAAAAAGTTGACTACGTTTTTGTACCTCTTCTGGTGTTAAAGCACGATTATACACAGTGAGATTCCGAATCTGTAGATTTGACCCCCAAACCGTATTGTTGGCACGCTTGGTTGCTCCGATTTGCACATGCGTTACATCTGGCATATCTTTAATGAAATTGCCAGATTTCAGACTTGTTCGAGATAAAACACCATTAACATACAGGCGAACTCGACCATTTGGCAATTCTGCTGTCGGTTTTTCAACTGTGAAAGTCACAGAATTCCACTGACCTGGTTTAACTTTTAAGGGTGCATCGTTGTAATTATTGTAAAACTGTTTCCCATCCGAACCACGCCCCTCTAGAGTAGCAGTATTATTGTAAACTGCCATAGTGAAGTACTCATCTTTTTTAGTAGCACTTGACACAGAAAAGAGATTATAGAATGCTGGAGCCTTGGCATCTGGCTTAAACTCCATGTGAACTGTTGCGTTTTCAAGTTTCTTTAGTTTATCTAGTTCACTTGATAAATCAACTCTCTGACCATTTGAAGCATTGGTTTCAACATCTTCTTTTTCTATCACTGTTTCGACATTTTCCAAATCTCGTGCATAGTAATCTCTTGGAATTTTTTCTTCTTGCTTATCTTTCCTTTCTTGTTCTTGCTTATTGCCAGAAAGTTCAGTCTCTGAAGAAGGCTGGCTCTTTTCTGTATCAGTTAGGGTTGAGCTCTCCCCCGAAAGTTGAGTTTCATTTGCCAGAGGTTGCTCACTTGCCCCTTCTTGAGCTAAAACAGGAGACGTTCCAAATACCACTGCTCCTACAATCATAGAAACCGCTCCTACCGATAGTTTCCTAATGCTATAACGACACTTACGTTCTTGAACACTCCGATTCATACTGATCCTCTCTATATCTATATCCCGATTTCTGAAATAAGACATTTACTCCAGAAAATGCACTTAGTTTGTCTTTTATTAACTTTCTTTTACTACAGTTCATTTAAATGACAAAAATGAACTAAACAAACTATCTCAAATTGGTGCCAATTTTCCCCTCTCCTTTCTCCAATCAGACTCCTGCCAATCTAGTTTATCTACCAGGACACCGCTGCAATTAAACTAAAATATCTCTTTATAAGCAAATGATGGACATCAGCTTATGCTATTTATACCATACTTCCTGCTCAATCCTTATCGAACACTTTTTCAAATAGCTTTTCATAAGCATAAATACTTGTAGAAATAATGGGAAATATAATCAAGCTCACAATCAGAATCTTATCCAGCTTAAAGGGGACAATCCCAAATAAGTGAAGAAATAAATCAATCAGAAAACTGTCGAAAAAAACTGTCAAAAGTAGTTCAACTTGTCTTTTTCTCTGCTTTTTTGTCTTGAATGCCTTAAATATCATATTATTCCCCTTTTCTAAGCTTCAATCCCTTCTCTCTATCTGTTATTTCGCATAGCTACTACTATTTTTACAGCAATCTATCTTTAAATATACATAAAGATAGATTCTATCACTTTTTATAAGTGTTAATAAATTTATTATACCTTATTTTTAAAACGCTTTCAATATAGTGTAATATAGTAGATTTTAGTTTCAAAAAATTCTTTTATATAATAATGTCCTTGAAAGTAGTTTCAGCTGAACATTTATAGTCCATAAAAAGAAAACAGAAACTCATCTGTTTTTATACTCAATGAAAATCAAAGAGCAAACTAAGAAGCTAGCCGCATGATGCTCAAAACACTGTTTTGAGGTTGTAGATGAAACTGACGAAGTCAGCTCAAAACACTGTTTTGAGGTTGCAGATAGAACTGACGAAGTCAGCTCAAAACACTGTTTTGAGGTTGTGGATAGAACTGACGAAGTCAGTAACCATACCTACGGCAAGGCGAAGCTGACGTGGTTTAAAGAGATTTTTGAAAAGTATTAACACCTACAGACAAGCCTGACGATAGCAAGAACTACCCTACTCGATAGGTATCGGCTTTTGCTTTCTGAAAAAAATTATTTTAAGCAATTTGACAAATCTAGCAACAAAAAATTCTATAAATATAATAGATTAAAACTAGAATAGTACACATCTACTTCTAAAACATTGTTAGAAATCGATTTGACTGTCCTGATCGATTTGTCCTGTTCTTGTTTCATTTTACTATATTTCCATGATAAAACGCATAGTATCAAGTTTTCTTAATCCCCTGATACTATGCGTGTTTGTAATTTTTAAGATTTTGTGCTTAGAGTCGACTCCTTATTTTAGATATTTAAAAGGAATCTCACTTCCACAGAGCCAGTTGTAGACGTGGTCATTAACAAATACATTCATGGCTTCGTGAGCATACTCAGGCATGATACGATAGGTTTTATCGCAGGTCAGACGATTATAAATCGCAAACTGGGTAATGGGATAGCAAACATCGTCGTCCAAGCCCGTAATCATCTTAACCTCACCTTGGATACGATGGGCAAGATTTTTGACATCGATATAGGCAAGGGTCGCCATGATTTCCTCCTCTGTTTCATGGAAGGGGTCGTGAAACTTGAAATAACGGAAAAGTTCGTCGTAAGCCTCGCTAGTATTACCAATCTCAATCACCCGTCTGAAGTCTGACAAGAAGGGATAAATGGCAACTGTTTTCTGAATTCGAGGATTGAGCGCTGCTGCAACTAGAGCTAGAGCCCCTCCTTGTGAGGCACCATAGCTAGAAAGACGCTTCTCATCAACCTGAGACAGACTAGCAACAATTTCGACCAACTGGTAAATATCCAGATAAACATCCTTATAAAAGAGGTGGTCCCGACCTTCCACAGCACCACGGATAATATGCCCCTTCACGGTATTTCCTAAAGGAGAACGCAAGCCGTCTTGTGAGTAACCTGACTGACCCCGCACATCCATGGAAACAACACCGTAACCAGCTACGGTGAAGCCCAGCATGTCGGCCCAGTCCCAGCCACGTCCCATATAACCATGAAAATGGAAGATTAGTGGAACCTTCTCCTCACTCTTTGGAAGAACAATGCGTGCATAGACCTTTCCTTCCTTGCTTCCTTCAAATGTTAACTCATAGCACTTGACTTGAGGAATGTGGAAATCTCTTTCCTCCAAGTGGTAGGATGGAAGCGTGGAAACATTTTTCACTTCCCCATCCCAGAAAGCATCAAAGTCTTCCGGAACCTCATCCCTTCCTCTATAGGTCTTAATTTCTTCTAGCAAAGCTGGATTTTTCATAGCATGCTCCTTTTATTTTGTAATCGTTACCACAACTGTAGCATATCTATGTAATCAATGCAAGAAAGAAGGATAAATAGAAAGTGAATTTAGATTCTTTACTTTTAGGATGATGGGCTGAAAGTAGTTTTAGAAACGAAAAAGAGCATTTCGCTCTCTCTTCTGTTTATACTAGTTTTTTGCTTCCTTCTTTTGGAAAGTGGTTTGGTAATTTACTTTAATCGTTACTGTCATATGAGAGTCCTCGTTTCTTTTTGATGACTTTAGTATAAGAGCCAAACCTAAAAACTAGCTTAAGTTTTCCTTAGAGAAAGCTTAATCCAGATGTTCTTTCTTTTCCAGATGAAGGGCAATCATGCGCCACTCTGGATCTTCTTGCCAAGCTTCTATAGAACTAATGTAGCTAGCAACCTTTCTTGCTTCTTCTAAAATCGGAAAATCTTCGATAATATCAGCCACTTGGAACTCTGGAAGTCCTGACTGTCTGGTTCCAAAAATCTCACCAGAACCACGCATTTTCAAATCTTCCTCCGCAAGGACAAATCCATTGGTCGTTTCTGTCATGATACGCATGCGGTCTTTCCCAGAATCCGTCTTGGGATTGGCAACGAGAACAGCGTAGGACTGCTTGTCCCCCCGACCGACACGACCTCTAAGCTGGTGAAGTTGACTGAGACCGAAGCGATCGGCATCCATGATAATCATGACAGTCGCATTGGGAACGTTGACCCCAACCTCAATAACCGTCGTCGAAACCAGAATATCCGTCTTTCTCTCCTTGAAATCCTGCATGATCTGGTCTTTTTCGTCACTCTTCATCCTACCATGTAGAAGAGCCACCTCTGCCTTGCCTGCAAAATGAGTCGTCAACTCCTCTGATAAGGCAATGGCATTTTTCAAATCTAGAGCTTCTGATTCTTCAATCAAAGGAGAGATGACATAGGCTTGGGAACCTTTTTGAATTTCCCCCTCTAACCAAGTCAAGACCTGAGGTAGTTGCTCATGTTTGATCCAGCGCGTCACAATAGGCTTCCGACCTGCTGGCATCTGGTCGATAATGGAAACATCCATATCTCCAAAGGCTGTGATGGCAAGCGTCCGTGGAATGGGAGTCGCCGTCATCATGAGGACATCTGGATTGTCACCTTTTTCCCGTAAAATACGCCTTTGCCCTACACCAAAACGGTGCTGCTCATCGATAATAATCAAACCAAGACGAGCATACTCCACCCCATCTTGTATCAGAGCGTGAGTTCCGATAATCAAATCAGCCTCACCCTTGGCAATGGTCTCCAAGACCTCTCTCTTTTCTGCAGCTTTCAAGGAACCTGTCAAGAGAGCCAGTTTCAAATTGGGAAAAAGGTTCTGTAAACTCTCAAAGTGTTGCTCTGCGAGGATTTCTGTTGGTACCATTAGGGCAGCCTGATAACCTGCTGTCACTGCCGCAAACATGGCCAAGCCAGCGACTACCGTTTTTCCACTCCCCACATCCCCTTGTAGGAGACGATTCATGTGGTGGTCGGACTTCATATCAGTTAAAATTTCCTGCAAACTCTTTTCCTGAGCTTGGGTCAGGGCAAAAGGAAGACTTGCTTTAACTGCTGTCACTTTTTCCTGAGACCAATCCAGAACCAGACCACTTCCCTGAACTCTATTTTCAGACTTGAGCATCTGCAGCTGCATTTGGAAATAAAAGAGTTCCTCAAACTTTATACGGCGAAGAGCCTGCTTGTATTCTGCCAAATCCTTTGGAAAATGCATAGCTCGGACTGCCTGACAACGGGACATGAGTTTGTATTTGTCTAGTAAAGACTGGGGCAGATTTTCTTCTATCAAGAGGTCCAGTCCCTGATCAAAAGCCGTCTTGATGACCTTGACCAGACTGGCCTGACTGATTCCCTGAGCCAGACGATAGACAGGCTGGAGGTCATCTTCTACCTGAGCCAGAACCTTCATCCCAGTCAGACTAGCCTTAGCGCGGTCCCATTTTCCAAAGACAGCAAGGGTTGCTCCCAACTCTATTTTATCAGCCAGATAGGGCTGGTTAAAGAAATTCACCGCAAAAACGACCTCTCCCTGCTTGAGACTAAAACGCAGGCGATTGCGCTTGAAACCATAATACTGGACACTAGCAGGAGTCACTACCTGACCAGAAAGAACTGCCTTCTCACCGTCTTCCAGCTCCAGCACCTGCTTGGTTTTGAAGTCTTCATAACGGAAAGGAAAGTAGAGCAAGAGATCTTGCAAGTTTTCAATTCCTAGTTTGGCGTATTTTTCTGCTGACTTTGGTCCCACACCAGGCAAGACATGCAAGGGTTGATGTAGATTCATGCTCCACTCCTTTCTTTTCTAATAATATTCTCTCGGAATACGGTCGCTGAGGAGGCAAACCACCTCATAGTTAATGGTTACGCGGTAGGTCGCTACCTGAGTTGCAGTGATTTCCTTATCCCCATTGGAGCCAATCAAGGTTACCTTGGTTCCGAGTGGGTAAGGCTTAGGCAATCGAATAGTGATTTGGTCCATCGAAACCCTGCCGACAATTGGGCAAGCTTGGCCATCTACCAAGACAGAGAAATTTTGCATGTCTCTTGTCCATCCATCTGCATACCCGATTGGCACGGTCGCGATGACTTGCTCGCTATCCGCTTGATAAGTTGCTCCATAGCCCATGCAAGCTCCAGCTGGAACTGTCTTGACATGAACCAGAGCAGACTCCAAGGTCAAGGCCGGTATCAAATCATAAGGCAAATCCAAGACCGCTCCACTTGGATTGAGGCCATACATGGCATCTCCCATACGAACCGCATTGAAAATAGTCTCTACATGCCAAAGAGTCGTTGCAGAATTGCTAGCATGAACCAGCTCTGGAACTTCCTTCATACTAGCTAAAATAGTTTTAAACCGTTCTAACTGGGCATTAAAATAGTCATCTGATTCCTCATCAGCAGTAGCAAAGTGGGTAAAGATTCCTTCAACACAAACACCGTGTTGTTGGAGCAAATCTTGAGCCTGCTCAACCTCACTTGCCTCTCTAAAACCAATCCGTCCCATCCCTGAATCAATCTTGAGGTGGACTGTCAATCCAGTTAGGTCCACTTCCTTATCTAAGAGTGCTTGAATCCACTCCAGTCCAGCCACTGTCAAGGTGAAGTCATATTCTTTAGCTAGAGCAACAGCTTCGATTTCAGAAACTCCTAAAATGAGGATTGGCTTGCTGAGTCCAGCTTGTCTGAGTTCAATGGCTTCATCGATATTGGAAACGCAAAAGCCATCAACATCATCTTGAATTGCCTTGGCAACGGCAACAGCTCCATGACCATAAGCATTGGCCTTGACCACAGCCAACTTGAGCGTTCCTTGAGGGATATGAGCCCCCATTTGCTGAATATTTTGTCGAATAGCTCCCAGATGAATCAGAGCCTTGGTTGGTCTATGTGGACTAGCTTTCATGATTTTCCTCCAAAATGACACTGGCTGTCACAAACTGATCGGTGTGGCTGATAGACAGCCAAATCTTTCCTGAAAATGGTGCCTGACTAAAATAAGGCGCCCCACGTTCGTTGTTCAAGACTTCCAAATCCTGAAAACCTAGCTTGCTAATGCCCGTTCCCATAGCCTTGGAAAAGGCCTCCTTAGCCGACCAGCGACCAGCTAAATATTCTATTTGCCTGCGTCCTTTGAGACTGGTGAAGCGCTCCATTTCCTGAGCGGTCAGTACACGCTTAGCAAATCCTTCATGTCGTGTAACTGCGCTTTCTATCGAAGCCAATTCTTCGATGTCAATTCCGTGTCCAACTATCATTCTCATCAAAAGGAGTTGAGATTCCCCAACTCCATCCTTTTCACTTATTTTGTCAAGGTAACATAAATCTCTTCTACCAAGGCCTCTGTATTTTCCCAACCTAGGCAAGGGTCAGTAATAGAGCAACCAAAGATCTCTGGTTGGTTTTGACGACCATCTGCTAGGTAAGATTCAATCATAAATCCTCGAACCGTCTTTTTAATTTTCTCATTCCAATCACGATTCTGCAAGGTCTGGCGAACAATTCGAATCTGCTCCATATATTGCTTGCCTGAGTTATCATGGTTGGTGTCAATGAGGATAAAAGGATTTTCAAGTCCCATGGTTTCATAGCGTTCAATGGCTTGGAGTAGGTTTTCATAGTAGTAATTCGGCATATAATTGCCATACTCGTTGACTGCTCCACGGAGGATAACATGGGCCAAAGGATTACCTGATGTCTCAACTTCCTGCCCATGATAAAGGAAGGTTTGCTTGTTTTGAGCAGCATAGATGGCGTTAAACATAACACCCAAATTTCCTGAGGTTGGATTTTTCATCCCTACTGGTGCATCAATCCCAGAAGCCACAAAGCGGTGCTCTTGGTCTTCCACAGAACGAGCTCCAACGGCATGGTAGCTGACCAAGTCATCCACCAAGATCAGATTTGACGGATAAAGCATCTCATCTGCCGTTGTCAAACCAGTCTCTGTAATCACGCGGTAGTGCAACTGGCGCACAGCCTGCAAGCCATTAATCAGGCTTGGAGCCTTAGAAGTATCTGGCTGGTGAACTAATCCTTTATAGCCGTCTCCATTGGTACGAGGCTTAGCAGTATACACGCGCATGACCATGAAAATCTTATCCGCTACCTTCTTTTGCAAGGCGGATAAACGGCGAGCATATTCCAAGACCGCCTCTTCATTATCAGAAGAGCAAGGACCAATCACCAAGAGAATACGGTCATCTTCCCCTGAAATAATATCTGCCAATTCCCTGTCACGGCTTTCCTTGAGTCTCAAGGCTTCCGCAGACAATTGGGTTTCAGCCTTGATGACTTCCATATCGATTTCTTGACCTTTTTCAATAAATGCCATCTTATTCTCCTAACGTTTTGTAAATTTCTCTGACAAGAGCTTCTGTGTTATCCCAACCCAGGCAAGGGTCTGTGATAGACTTACCAAATACTTCTGGCTCATTTTGTCGACCATCTTCCAGATAAGACTCAATCATAAAACCACGAACGAACTGCTTAATTTTTTCATTCCAAGCACGGTTAATCAAGGTCTGGCGGACAATTCGGATCTGTTCAATATACTGCTTACCAGAATTGTCATGATTGGTATCAATGATGATAAAAGGATTTTCCAAGCCCATTTTCTCATACTGGGCAATGGTATCAATTAAATTGTCATAATAGTAGTTGGGAATATTTTTTCCATACTCATTAAGAGCACCACGAAGAATAGCGTGTGAAAGCGGGTTCCCAGTTGTTTCTACTTCTTTTCCTAAGAAAAGGAAACTTTGTTTGTTTTGAGCAGCATAAATCCCATTAAACATGACATTGAGATTTCCAGAGGTTGGATTTTTAAAACCAGTAGAAAATCCTGCCCCACTTGCCACAAAGCGGTGTTGCTGGTCTTCAACTGAACGGGCACCAACTGCCATGTAAGAAATCAAATCATCTACAAGCGGAAGGTTTTCAGGATAAAGCATTTCATCAGCAGTTGTCATCCCTGTTTCTGTGATGACACGATAGTGAAGATGGCGAACGGCTTTGATTCCATTGATAAGACTAGGCGCTTCTGTCGCGTTAGGCTGGTGAATCAAGCCCTTATAGCCATCTCCGTTGGTACGGGGTTTGGCAGTATAAACACGCATAACCATAAAGATACGATCTGCCACTTCTTCTTGTAGGACTGCCAAACGCTTAGCGTATTCAAGGACAGCTTCTTCGTTGTCAGATGAGCATGGCCCGATTACCAAGAGAATTCGCTGGTCTTCTCCACGTATAATGGCTTCTAGCTCTTGATCTCGCTGTGATTTCCTCTCCAAAGCCTGACCTTCTAATTTTGACAAGGCACGAACTTCTTCTATATTTATTTTAGAGCTTTTTGCTGTAAATACCATAACTCATCTCCTTATAAAGCAAACGGATACCCAGTAAAAATTTACTTTTCACAAGATATCCGCCTCTAAACTATCTCATTTTATTGTCTTTTACCGTGACAGTTTTTAAATTTCTTACCAGAACCACATGGGCAAAGTTCATTGCGTCCAATCTGGCTCAAATCCAAATCTTCTGGCATACTTGCTTGGTGAGCAGCGATATTGCGAGTCGCTGTTGTACTGATATGACGTTCTGCCTGTGGTCTTTCTTGTTCATGAATTTGTGCTTTCATCATCAAGCGTGTCACATCAAACTCAATCGAACCAATCATATCATTAAACATACGGAAACCTTCTGCCTGATACTCAACAACAGGGTTGTTCTGAGCATAGCCACGAAGTCCAACCGCGTTACGCAATTGATCAAGGGCATCGATATGATCTGTCCACTTGTTATCCACCACTCGTAGAATCAAAACTTTTTGGAATTCTTTAACTGCTTCTTCATCGCGTAGTTTTGAAACCTGACTATCGTAAACCTTCAAGGCACGTTGGAAAAGCTCTTCCTTGATGGCCTTATCAGACAAGCCTGACAAGTCTTCCATCGTAATAGAATCTTCAGGAAGCAAGTTGTACTTAGCGAAGTTCAAAATTGCCTCTAGTTTCTCATCTTGTTTAGCACGCGCATGACCGTCAACGACACGACCAATCGTGCGTTTGATCATTGCCTGAATTTCAGGTGCCAAGTCACGGTCTGCAGTAATGACATCATAACGTTGAGTATAGATAATCTCACGTTGTTCACGCATGACATCGTCGTATTGAAGGACTTGTTTACGGGTATCGTAGTTATTTCCTTCGACACGTTTTTGCGCTGCTTCAACCTGACGCGTCAACATGCGAGACTCAATCGCCTCTTCAGACATGTTGAGACGTTCAAAGATTCCCTTCAAGCGTTCAGAACCAAAACGTTTCATCAAATCATCTTCAAGAGATAGGTAGAATTGTGACTCACCTGGATCTCCTTGACGACCTGAACGTCCACGAAGCTGGTTATCGATACGACGACTTTCATGACGTTCTGTACCAATAACACAAAGCCCTCCAAGTTCACGAACACCTTCACCAAGCTTGATGTCGGTACCACGACCCGCCATGTTGGTTGCGATGGTAACGGCACCACGTTGACCAGCATTCATGATGATTTGGGCTTCTCTATAGTGGTTTTTGGCATTCAAGACTTCGTGAGGAACACCAGCTGCAACCAATTTCTTAGAAATGTAGTCACTAGTTTCAACCGCTACTGTACCAACCAAGACAGGTTGACCCTTTTGGTAACGAGCCTTAACGTCTTCGACAACCGCTTTAAACTTAGATTCGATACTTGCATAAAGAAGGTCTGAGTGGTCAATACGTTGAACAGGACGGTTTGTTGGGATTGGAATAACACGAATGTTGTAGATTTCACGGAATTCTTCTTCCTCAGTCTTACCTGTACCCGTCATACCAGACAATTTCTTGTACATACGGAAGAGGTTTTGGTACGTGATTGAGGCAGATGTCTTGGTTTCATCCTGGATTGGCACACCTTCTTTGGCTTCAATAGCTTGGTGCAATCCATCAGAATAACGACGACCTTCCATGGTACGACCTGTAAATTGGTCGACAATCAAGATTTCTTGCTCTTCGCTCACCACATAGTCAATATCGAGAAGCATGATGTAGTTGGCACGAAGGGCGTTATCGATAAAGTGAGTCAAAGCCACGTTTTCGATGTCATAGAGGTTTTCAAGTTTGAAGTAGCTTTCAGCCCTGTCAATCCCTGAATCAGACAAACCAATAGTCTTAGACTGCACATCGATGATGTAGTCATCTTTGTTCAAAGATTTTACATAGTGGTCTGCCATGTGATACAACTGACTGGTTTCAACCGCATTGGCACCTGATACAATCAAAGGTGTACGAGCCTCGTCAATCAAGATAGAGTCAACCTCATCGACCAAGGCATAGTTAAGCGGACGTTGTACCATGTTTTCGGCGCGAACGACCATGTTGTCACGAAGGTAGTCAAATCCGATTTCTGAGTTAGTTGAGTAAGTAATATCACACTCATAGGCTTCTTTTTTCTCCATTGGAGATTTGGTAGCCAAGTTAATCCCTACTGACAAACCAAGCCAAGAGTACAATTCACCCATCTCAGTCGCGTCACGTTCTGACAGGTATTCATTAACCGTAACTACGTGAACCCCTTTACCTGAAAGGGCATTGAGGTATACCGGCATGGTCGCAGTCAAGGTTTTCCCTTCCCCTGTACGCATCTCTGGCACGTCACCATGGTGAAGAACAATCCCCCCCATGACCTGAACCTTATAAGGGAAGAGACCTAGGACACGTTTGGCACCTTCACGGACAACCGCAAATGCTTCGTAAAGCAATGAATCCAGTGATTCTCCATTTTGATAACGTTCCTTAAATTCAACTGTTTTTGCTTTTAGTTGGTCGTCAGTCAAAGCAGCCATTTGGTCTTCGTATTTGAAAACCTTGTCAGCCATCTTTTCCAGACGACGGATTTCTCCTTTATCATTTTCGATAATTGTTTTTAAAATATTAGCCATGTTTTTCCTTACTTTAAATTCCGAATATTTTAGAATGTTCCTTTAATTTTAGCACAATTACTAATTATTTTCAAGGAAGAATCCCCATTTTGAAAAGGAAAAAGAGGTTAGTTTCCAAGCTAACCTCTCTGACTTTTATGATACTTTAATTGCCAAAAATCGGCAAAATAGCAAATAGGATAAATAAGTTAATCCAAAGAGAAAGACAGCAAATCAGTCCAAAAACAAAGAGACTGACTTTCTTGGACAGCAAGGCCATCAAAATGGACAGAATTCCAAAAACTAGCAAGACTTTCTGTATGCTGAAGATGTCAATCCTTACCCCCAGAATCGCTCTATCCCAAGGGATAAAGAAGAAAGACAGCCAGATCAGCAGAACTAAACCAATATAAACCTTGGAATAGCGTGTAATAAATGATTTTAGATGTGCCATAAGCCATCTCCTAGGATTGTATATCCTTTACATTTGTATATGTCCATTTTCGACAACTAATACATCTGTACAAAGGTCTGAAATATCTTCCGATATGTGCGACGTCAGGATAACCAGACCATTTTCTTTTTTCAGGTAAGATAAAATGACCTGTTTGGTTAACCTCACACTCTTCTCATCCAAAGCATTCATAGGTTCATCGAGAAAGAGTATAGAAGGAGAGGAAATAAAGGCTTGAATCAAGGCCATTTTTTGCTTTGTTCCCAAGGATAAATGACGGTATTCAACGTCTTCAAATTCCTGTAAATCATAGTATTGAATCCAATAGGCAATTCTTTTTTCCGTAACTTTAGATGAAAAATACCTTAACAGTTCCAAATTTTCTCTCAGGGATAAATGAGATAAAAACTCGACTTTTTCAATTAAAATTCCTGCATCCTGAATATAATGATTTTTTATCCCGTAAACTTTCCCGTCTTGAAGAACTTTTCCTTTGTCAAGCTTAATATAACCAGCAAGTATCTTTAAAAGAACCGTCTTGCCAGATCCATTATCACCTTTAAGTCCATAAATTTTTCCTGATTGAAACACCAAATTCAACTGATTTAAAATAGGTCTTTTCCCATAAATTTTCTGTCCATTTATAATTTCAAGTCTCATCGTTTATCCTTTCTTAAATTTCTCTTCCAAGCGACTAACAATCAACATAACTAATAAGCTTAAGAGTAGTAAATACACTGTTACAATATGATCCATCATCCATTCTTGTCCCACAAATGCTAAAAAATAGAGAAAAAAGGAAAAACCAGCGCCCGCACTAATCAGTGCTATCAGATAAGACAGTAGTAAGTACAAAATCATTAACTGAGCAAGTAAAAAGAAAAGTGCGACTGTTTTGAAATGAATTCCTAGCGGAAGTAAACCAAGAAACCAGACAAACAAATCTTGAGTAAAAAATTTAGAAATGACAACCAATCGTTTCCTTGTATAATCGAAAAAGGAGCTTGATTGATAGCGAATCAAGTGATGGTAATGGTCTGCCAAATCACTTTCAAGTAAAATGACAGAGAGCCATCCTACCATGAAAAGCGAAAGGTTTAACAAGAGTTTGGGGATTTCTAAATTCGCTTCAGAATAGTCATTATAGGAAAAAATTGAAATCAATTCTCTCTTGAAAAAGATAACAGCATCCTGCTTTTGAACCGCTGTTGACAATAGATGGTTTATCAAAATCATCATCAGAACTATACGAAGTAGTAAAACAATCTTTCTCTTTAGCCAAATATTGTTAAAATTCTTAAACATTATCTTCATATTTTTTAAGTACCATATAAGGGACAACATAAAGGATATAAGGAGTAAAGAGTTTCATCAAACTTACATCCCCATAGCTAGCTTGCATCAAACTCGTCATAGGAACCATATAGTAAGGCAAGGCACTATAGAGCAGCATAGAACCAAGCCAAAGAAACATCAAATAGGTGATTGCCGAACGAGTCACATTCCCCACATAATCAACTATTTGTAAAAAATAGATTGCATTGATGAAAATACCGATTAGTAGGACACAAGTAAAGAACAAATAGCTTTTTATCTCTCCATCTAGGAGTCTTTGTAAACCACTTCCATCAGAAAATAGAGAATTCCATCCAAGAGGAGAAAAAGTCCCAAAGAAATAGGTTATAATTGCAATTATCAGCACAGTCACTAAATATATCAAACAAGGGATACTTGCAACTTGCAAAGTCAACTTTCTTTTTAACCCTTGATAACTCACTTCTCTTCCAATACTCAATCGTAAAACTTTATTTTTCAGCTCAATATATTGAAAACCTAGCAAAACAATGATGATTGGAATAATAAATGATTGATAAAAACCTAGATTGAACTGGAGAATACGAAAATCTAATGCTGATTTTAATAAGTCATTTTTAATTGCTTGTCCATCGAATTTAGCTAGATCGGGCGCATGAATATCAAAAAAGAAATAAGTCATCAAAACATCACGATAAACCAAAGCAAGAAAAAGCAAAGTAAGCAAGACATAAACAAATTTATGCCTTGCAAAAGTTAAGAGAGGAATCTTCATAAGCCACCTCCTACAAATAGAAACCGATATAAATCAATGCCTTCCACCCTTAGACTTCCCTAGTTCCTGTCTCAAGCGAAACATTTCTTTGAAACAGGAATAAGTTAACCAATTCATACCAATAGCTAGCAGAATAAAAAGAAACCAAATGCCCCATAACTTGATATCTGTCACATTTCTCAAGACGGTATTGAAAAACAGAACTGAAACAACTGTCCAAGCAAGGCTAAAAAGAGAATAGAAGGGGATGTAAAACCAGTAAAAATAATAAAAAATTGGAAAAAACTTACTATTTCTGTTGGCCTTTTCAATCCAGTTATCAAAATAAAAGTACGGTGCTAAAAGTAAGAATTTAAACAAATGTTCCATCACCGACATCCCCCTTCTTTTGATAGCGTTTTCTATCATTTTATTATATCAAAAAAATCCGGAACTGTCATTCCAGATTCTACTTTTTTATGGCTCTATAATATTTGTAGTGGGTAAATCCACTATAGATATTATGGAGCTTATTTTTGTGTAGAAAAAAAGTCCCATATGACCTATAATGAAAAGCGACCAAACAACTCATTAGAAAGATTCATATGGAACAATTAC
>ERZ1023492.90-NODE-90-length-32606-cov-11.229179_pt1 | contig 32606 bp, 40 predicted proteins | sample MGYA00380541_ERZ1023492 | MGnify/ENA primary metagenome ERZ1023492 (study PRJEB33173, sample SAMEA4830351) | metagenome | study: EMG produced TPA metagenomics assembly of the PRJEB25223 data set...
TAACTTGGAGTAATGGTTAGGCGTTTCACTCCTTTTTATTGGCTTTATCTTTGCTTGTAGTTGTGGCAAAGATAAAACCCCGATTTTACGGGGCTTTAATTCTAGCAATTTTCTTTGATATAGTCATTTTTAGCTTTTACATAAATACTTTTCATTCTTTCATCTTCAATAAATTGATTTTCATTTACATTACAAACTTCTAAAATTTCTTCATCATCATAAGTGATGATATATTCATGATTAGCCATTTCATATTTAAACATATGATAAACATAATCATCATTTTTCATATTTTGTGTGTGTTCTTCTTTAAAATTATTTAACATATTTTTAAATTTTTGTACGTCTGTCTTACGGATAAAACCATTCATTCCTATTGATACAATTTCATTTTTATTAACATTAAGTTTTTCTAGTCCATTTTCAAGTTGCTTATTATCAAAAGCGAAGAACATATCAAAATTATTGATTTTCTCTTGTTTTCTTTCTTTAAACTCCACATATAAATTATTCATAATCAATCTCTCCTTTAGGTTTTTATTCGTCTATTTTATAGATGAAATACTAGCTCATTGTTGCAACGTCGTAATCTATTAGTAACTCTCTATATCTATAAACAATTTCTTGACTAATTTCATATTTAAGTATATTTTCTTTTCTTTTGATTGATTGAATAGCATTTAATAAGTTAGTTTCAAATATGGTATCAAGACTTAACAGAACATCATTATTTTCTTCAACGTCTATATTTAAGTTGATACTAAAATAATTTCTTATATCGACAGGGACATTAATTTTTTTAATTGGTTTATTCTTTTTAGTGTCATCATATACAATTTCGATATTGAATATATTGATATTCATTTGTGAAATGTTGAGTTTGTAAAGTTCTTGCATGATAAAGTATTTTAATTTATTTTCATTATCTTTTAATGAAATTTCTGTTACATCATCTAAACTCCAGTTACCTCCCCACTCTTCGTGATAACCATAACAAACTAGCTTTTTATTTAAGTTATTAATTTCGTATCTCATCATAATAAATCGCTCCTTTAGGTTTTAATTCGTCTATCTTGTAGACGAATGGTTTTTATTTTTTTCTTTCGCCATTCAAGATGAATGCGAAAGCTATTTTTTTGTCTTTCGACATGGAAAACTAAACACTACCAACTAAAAATTGCATAGGGAATGCGTTAGCATAGTTAAAAGTTTTCTGTGAAACGGTTAGAAAAGTTTTACGACCCTATGCTATTTTTGTAACACACAGATAACAACGTGTTAGGCAGTCTCTGGCACGTTGTTTGCTGATGTGTTACTGGTACGTGTTAAAAGCGAGCTACTTCGTAGCGAGCGTGTTTGAATGGCGAAAAGACAAAAAATATATCTATCAATCGTAATGTGTTTACACATTACTTCCTTTTTGGGTTTTATTTCAATCGTAATTGTTATAGCTTGAAGTAATGGCTATAACAATTACACAGTTATTCCATATTTAACGTTGGATATATGCGTTAAATATGGGGGCTTGTCGAGATATTGCACTTGAGAAGAGCGTAGGTAGATAAAACAGTCAAAACACAATGAAATGTAGTCCATTTGATTGTGTTAAGTTGCGTGATTTGTTGTGCAGCGAACTTAAAATCACGTAACTGTTTGACGTATGATACACGACCTACAATGGATATAGCGTTTAGAACTTATCCATTGTAGGTTGATGTATTATTTTTATCTAACAAGCTAGATCAAGTGCAATATCTCTATATTTTTATTTTAACTAACTTGAAAAATCAATACACATTAAAGGTGTATAAAATTAACGATAAATACTTTTATATCATTAAAATCATACATAATTATTGTGTATATAATACTGCAATGATATAATATATATAAGCTGATATTGTTAAGGAGGAATTATATATGTTGTCTAAAACATTAGAAAATATGAGTAATGATTTATCAACTGAACACAATATTAATAAGTATCTTGATGAAGTACCAAAAGAAAACAAACTAGAATTTTTTGATACTGCTATCAATGAGTTAAACGAATATGTAACTGCTAAAACCCAAAGAATTACTAAGTTATTTTCATCAATTTTCATTGTAGCAATGCTAATTGCTATTGCTTCTATGTTGTTCTATCAACCTTTAATTCAAAATGAATTTCAAAAACAAAACATGGTAGATGAAAAAAGAATAGATATAGAAACTAAAAAAGCTAATGATGATAATACATTGGCTAACCTTAATAATTTACAAAGTGATTTACAAGATAAAACTCAAAATATGTATTCAAATGCTGGTATTTTATTTACAACGCTCGTATTCGGTTTACTAATGTCTTTAGTAGCATTTATAATTCCAGCGATTGTTTTATCATTCAGTAAAGTTACTTTAAAAAAATACAGAGTATTGCTTGCTGAATTGCAAGAACAGAAATACATTTACTTATCTACAAATAAATAAAATAAATAAGCAACCAATCTCATATACTGAAATTGGTTGCTTTCTTTTTATTTAAATGAAACGCCATATCGTTTAATATTCTTGTTCTTATCATCTTCTAAAACTAGATATGCCTCGTATGTTCCACCGTCTTTTTTAGGTAATTTCAACTTTTTAGATGTTTTTCCTTTTGAAATCAACTCTATAATTTGCTTTTCACTTAATTTCTTCTTGAAAAAGTTACTAAAGAATATTTGATCGCAGTTATCACATTTATAAACTTTTCCTCGTTTCTGAATTTGTCCTTTCTGACAATTAGGGCATTGTGCAATAACATTTTCTTTTTTAACTTCATCAACTAAATTAGATACTTGTACTTTCTCTTTCTTATTATCAATCAATGATAGCTCTTTGTTAATAAATTTCTGTATCATTCCTATAAATTGATTTTTGTCTGCTTGTCCTTTGCCTATATCTTTTAATCTTTTTTCCCACTCGGCTGTCATGCTCGGACTAGATAATAAGGTATCTTGAACTGCTGTACATAGCATTTCCCCTTTAGAAGTCACATAGTAGCGATTTTTAGACATTTTTATATAGTCACGATTAATCAATGTTTGTATAATATCTGCTCTTGTTGCCTCTGTGCCGATACCTTTTGCTTCTTTGAGGATAGCTTGATCTTCTTCGGTATCTAAAGTCTTTCCTGCTGTTTCCATCATTGCTATTAATTGACCGTCAGTAAATGGTTGTGGGGGCTGTGTCTTTCCCTCAACTTCTTTTATAGTCGCTTTAACTTCTTCTTTAACAGTCATAATAGGGAGTTGCTTATCTTTATCATCTTTAGGCTCTTTCTTATCTTTATTGCTAAATAATGCTTTCCAACCTTTATCTTTTTCTACTTTGCCTGTTGAATAAAAAATTAAGTCATTAACATTAGTTTCTACTTTAGTTTCATCAAAAACATAATCATTAGCAAACATTGATAATGTGGTAGTCACTACTAAATTAAGTATTTTCTTCTCTTTATCATTTAAACTATCTAAATCAGCTTTACTAGGTACTTTAGATGTAGGAACAATAGCGTGATGTTCTTCAATAGCTTTAACTACATAAGGCGATCTAGCGTCTGTATAAACAGTATCAAAGTTAAGACTATACACGTCTTTTAAATCATCTAAATGTTTTAATAAATAATCAAACTCACTTTTTGTAATAGCTGGTGTATCTGTTCTAGGATAAGTTAAAATCTTTTTATCATATAAACTCTGTGCTATGTTTAACGTTTCTTTTGAATTGAATTTGAATAAGCTACTTGCTTTCTTCTGTAACCCCGATAAAGAAAATAAATTAGGTGCTTTCTGTTTCTTTTCTTTAGTGTCTATGGCTTGTATATAGCCTTTATCTGCTTGATTTAAGTTGTGGCTATTAATGATTTGTTCAATCTCTGATTTGTCTTTTGTTTTTACCTTAGCTTTACCTGTGTAAGTACCATTTTCATTTTCAAATGTGCCTACTAATTCGTAGAAAGGCTCACTCACAAAATTTTTAATCGCATTTTGTCTTTCGTAAATCATATATAAAGTTGGTGTTTGTACACGACCTATTGAAATTGTTTCATTAATTCCCTTATCTCTGAATATATTTGTATAAAGTGAGGTTAAGTTCATTCCAACTAACCAATCACTAATTTGTCTAGCGTTTGCCTCTTGATACATATTTAGGTCGATTTTATTATCATCAAGTTGTTTAAATTTCTTTCTTATATCTTCATGCACTAATGAGCTATTCGCATAACGTAAGATTTTTTTGTTTTTAGCACCACTTAATCTCAAAATAGAATAGAAAATATTTGATCCCTCTCTACCATAATCAGTAGCATTAATTAATGTATCAGCTTGATTAACTAATTTTTTAACTATATTAAATTGAGATTGTTTACCATTAGCGATTGTATATTCGTATTGATTAGGGAAAAAGGGGAGGTTGTCTAATTGCCATGTGTTGACTGGTGTTGAATAGTCTTTAGGTGTTTTCATCTCTACTAAATGACCTATTCCCCAAGTAACAATCGCATTACCTACAATATCACTATCTAATTCAATATATCCGTTATGCTTTTGTTTAATACCTAATGCTTTTGCGTAGTCCATTGCTTGTGAGGGTTTTTCTGCTAAAATTAAAGTAGTCATGTTTATAAAACTCCTTTGCTTATAAAGATATTAAGAAAGGCGATAATAATATTTATCGCCTTTCATTTTTTATAATGTGTGTTCACCTTTTTGTTGATTATCGTTTTCTTCTTCCATGCTTTCTAATGCTCCACCAAAACCACCAACGGTTTCAGTAGCTTTTGCAACAACACTATCTTTTGTTTCTTCTTTAAGATTTGCATAAGCTGTACCATTTACTTGTTCATTTTGTTTACTAATTTCATTAAGGTTATTAAGTTGTTCATAACTTTCAGCAGTCATATTTTCAGCTATATCATCAATTTTTTCTCGCTGATTGTCTTGTGATAATTTTTCTTTAATTTCTTCATTAGGTGTTTTTGCTTGTCCTCCATTATTAGAAACTTTATCTTTATCTTCTTTTTTATCAGTAGGACTATCATCTTTAGAAATCTGTTCTTTTTTACGTTCTTCTCTAATTTCACTAAAGGTTTGTTGTTCCTTAACATTATAATTTTTATCTTTCTCAACTGGTGTAGTATAACCTAATTCTGTACGCTTATTTTCATAATTGTATTTGAATTTAATTTTCCCTTTATCCTTAATTTTTGTAGTTATTAAGTTAGGATAAATTTCAGATTGAAATGCTTTATCTAAAAATAATGGATCATGTCCAGATATAAGTACAATACATTCTTTTTTGGTTAAACTTCCGATTTCGGCTGGTGTCATAAGTGGTCGTTTAAAATAGTTGTCGCCTATTTGTTTTGAAACGTTACCTTTACTTTTTGTCATATCATTTTTCTTTTGAGCTATTGTAGTATCGCCTAAAGTATCGCTTATCCATTTAGTTGTATTAGTATCTTTTTTATCAGCTCTTAATAAAACAGTTGTGTCATGATTACCTAAAATATCTGTTGCCTCGTCTTTACCGTACATACTTCTTTTTTCTAATTGAGCTTTATTTTGAATTATTGTGTGCATACTCAAGCCTAATGATCTACAAGTTGCTAATACTTTTGAATAGTTGTCTAATTTACCAATATTAGCGAACTCATCTAACATAAATATCATTTTTCTTTTTAACTTATTATCCTTACTTTCTTGTGCAATTTGATAATAAATATTAATCATTTGATTAAAGAAAACAGATGTTAAAGGTGCAAAAGTATCATCTTCCATTGAAAGTTTCACATATAAAATTGCTTTTTCATCTATAAAATCTTCAAAGTTAAAATCACTTTTTGAAGTCATTGATTTAACTTGAGGTAACTTAAATAGTGAAAAACCATTACTTAAAGTTGAAGTTACTGATTTTCTTGTTAAATCAGATAATTCTTTAATACTGTTTAATAAATCTTTAGCTGGGTGTTCTTTTGGAATAGTGTCTACCCACTTCAAGAAATGTTCTTCATCTTGAATATGTTCATCATAAACTTCTACAACTTTTTTTAGATTTGCCTCGTCTTTATCATATTCAGTTTTAACATAAACTATTAAAGCTGAAAGAATGTTAGTAGCTGAGTTTTTAAAGAATTGGTCTTTTCCTCCTTCGCCACCTTTTTCAAAGTTAGAAATAATAGTATTTGCTATTTTTTGTGCGTCTAATGGTGTTTCTACATAATATAATGGGTTGTATTTTGCTTGTTTAAAGTTTACAAAGTCAACTTGATATGTTTTATATCCTTGATCTCGTTTTAATTGTGATGTTAATTCGTATAATTCGCCTTTAGGGTCGGTAACAATAATAGATTTGTTGCGTATATTAATTAAATTAGGAATAACATAGGCTTGTGATTTACCAGCACCACTTGAGCCAATTACTACAACATTTTGATTATCAATACTTGTATTGTCGTGCATAATCATTAGCTCTTTTTTGTTTGGTACTTTTCCTAGAATAATTCCGTTTTCCATATTTAAGTTATGACTTAAATCATTATTTTTGTACTTACTTTCTTTATGTTTTGCTAATACTTTTCCATCACGTAATGTTTCGGGGTTTCCCCACTTTGATGTACCATGTATTCCTACGTCATCTGCCTCTGAATAACCTTTTTCATCAAAAATTAATCCCTGTAACAAATAGCAAACGCCGAACAAAATTGCTACAAAAATTACAAAAATAGTAAGTAAACTATATTTATCTAACATTAAATTTGTTACATAAATAAAATCAAATAAGTGTTCTTTAAACTTACTTAAATCTAAAGTTTTACTAACTGATTTATTCAAAATAACTGCAAGTAATATATTTACTAAATGTGTTAGAAATAGTGAAATAATTACGCTAATAGTAAAGCCAATGTACCACATTTTGTTTAGTTTCTTGTTACTTAGGAATGAACTATTCATAATTTTAACCTCCTATTATCTTCTCATCTGATTATTTCTATCTTGTTCTTGCTCGTTTTTCTTTTTCTTTTTCTTATGATTAATATTGTTTTGTTTTTCAGTTTCATTCGCATAATACATAAGGAAGTCACTAGCATTTATAGTTGGTAAATTACTATGATTAGATTGTTCATTTTCATGTTCAATACGATTGTCATTATCATTTCTATCTACTTGATTAATATGTTTTTCGATAACTTCTTCTTGATCCACATTGTTATATTTCTCAAGTTTGATAAGTAATTGAACTTTTTCATTAGGTGTTTGGTCTTTAACTTTTTCAAAGTTTTTATCGCCTATATCTATTCTTAAATCATCATCAATATGTTCTTTATAACTATCAATTTCTTTTTCTTTTTCCTTAATAAATTGCAACTCAACGTTATATTCAAAGCTATCTTTTTCTAGATTTTTAAGATTTCTTTTACTAAAGAAAATATCCTTACTTGCTTTTTTATAAGTATCTTCTAGTAATACATTAGTAGGAATATTGTTATTTTGTTTGAATAGATATTGAACATTAGACGCTTTTATAATATTACCTTTTTGTGCCTCATCAACAATAAATGCTTTCTCATCATTACTAAATTGATTATGAGATTTAGGGTACATTTGCTGAACAATTAGGTTATTTTTATCAATTTCAGTAAGGTAAACGTCTTTAGCTGATTGATAAATTTCTTTACGTTTTTCTTCTCTACTTTCTAACTTATTTTTTTCATTGAGTAATTCTTTAAAGTTAGATTTAACAGTATTAATAAACTCTTGCTGACTATATCCTTTGTTTTCAACTTCTCTTCTAAATTGATAATTAGTATCATAATTATCTGCATAAAATTTTAAGTGACTTCTCTTAATTTCATTTTTGAGTAAGTCATTTTGAATTTTACGACCAAAAGTAGACGCACTATCAAACGTGTTTTTAATAGTTTCTTTTGCCTCTGAATAGCCAACATCATGTTTATATCTATCAAATAAAATAGAATAACTTTGTTCATTTTTGCTTACTTGATCGTTAGCATTTTGAATAAATAATCTAATTTCATTTTGTGCTTGTTCTTTCTCTTTATCACTAAATACTTGTGATACTTCGCCACGATTATATCGTCTAATCTGTTCATTTTTTTGTCCGTAATAAGTAACTGGTTTGTACTCAATTCCTTCTTTTTTACAGCGTTTTTTTTCGTTTTTTTCTAATCTATATTCTTCTCTTGTAAGTGGAATTTCAGCAATTTTTTCTAAACCTTGCTCTTCAAAAGAACGACTATCATATCTTCTTAAACTTTGTTCACGTTCTGAATAATAATTTAATTTTAATTCCCAATTCTTACGAATTTCTTTAAAATCAAAGTCAGCAAAACGTTCTTGTTTTCTAACTTTATTACCATTTTTATTGAAAATCGCATTACCATTTTCATCATATTGTGTTCTCGTTTTTGTCTTTTTTCCCCAAGTACCGTCTGAATTAAAAGGTCTTTGAGTAAGTAAAACATGAGCATGTGGGTTGTTCATATCATCTCTATGAATTGAAATATCAGCTACCATACCTTGATTTACAAACTCATTTTGAACAAAATCTTTAGTTAATTCAGTTTGTACTTCTCTATCAAAATCATTAGGCAAACTTAATAAAATTTCTTTTGCTAATCTAGGGTTGTTTGTTTTTGAATTATTCTTTTCAACTTTATCAACTTCATTCCACAAACGCTGTCTATCTTTAGTCCATTCAGGTGCATGTTGAGGAGTTAAAATCATGCTTTCAGGTTTAACAGTATGATTTCTAAACTTAATTTTTTCATCTGTACGTTCACTATATAATTCTTCGTCAGAACGATAAGACGCTGACGCAACAATATTTTTAGTTGCTCTATTTATGTTATTAACTTCAACTCTAAAATAACCTTTATTCATGATTTTACCTCCTCTTTTTTTCTTTTTTACCCCTGTGGGAACTATAACGATCAACCAGTATGGTTGACCAGTTTTTATGCCAATTTTTAAATTTGCATGTAACTGGGCAGTGTCTTACGAACTGGTTATATTATACCATGAATGAGTGACTTATCCAATGTATTATGCTATACTTTATACATAGATTAATAAATTAATTAGAGGAGTTTTTATTATGGCTAAAATCAAAAAAACAGATATTTCAAAATTAAGTAAACTGGAACAACAAATCGAACAATTGAAAGAACAAAAGAAAAAGCAAGAAGAACAATTATCTAAAAAAATTGGAGATTATTTCTTAGAAAAACTTGATTTAGATACAATAAATTCTAGTGATGAGTTATATAAAATCATGGATAATGTAATTGGAGAATTTAAAGAAACTGAACAAGATAATCAAAATAGCAGCGATGAAGATACCACAGAAAATGAAAATTCAACTGATGAATTTAATCAAGATAATAACAGTGAATTTTCAGATGAAGTTACAGAATAGTTAGTGATACTATGACTGATTTTAGAGATATTAAAAAAACCAATGCTGAAATTGAAAAAGCTGAATTAAGAAAGAATAGATTAAAAAAAATAAATAGAAAAGAACGTGCTCATAGACTTATTACAAAAGGAGCAATGCTTGAAAAATATTTTGAATGTGAACATTTAAGCGTAGATGAAACTGAAGAATTGCTGAAAATTTATGCCAATTATATTAATAATAATAAGCCGGATAAATTTAAAAAATTCAAAAAGGAGTAATTTATTATGCCTACAAATTTAGGTTTCCCAATTGAAAATTTTTATAATCTTGAAGAATTGAATAGAGTATATCACAGAGATATTGCTGAACTTAGAATTAACGATAATTCGATTGATGAAAATATTAGATTACGAGATACTTACTTTAAAAATTTTGAAGATAATCAAATTACTTATTCAGAATTAGAAAAACGCATTAGTGATATTTATGATAGTCATAATTTGGTAAGTCCTTATTTAGATCCAGAAGATCAAGCTATAAGAAAAGCAGAAATACGCCAAGACCCAACAATTGAACAAATCGAATTAAGCGAACACGACTTATTTAATTTACGTCATTATCAAAGCGTATTTGATAAATATAATGATGTGTTAGAACGTATTGATAAAGATACAAATGAATATCAAGATATTAAAAAATTAGAAAAGCTCTTGAATGATAATTCTAGTAAATTAAATGATGTCACTTATTTTAAAGATATTATCTTAACAAATAGTGATTTAGATAATAACCTTAATTTTCAATTTACAGATGAAAATGACAATTATCAATTAAATTATAATGAACATTCTATTAATTCTAATCCGATAAAAATATACAATTACGAAGAAGAACTTGATATTAGAAATAAGTTAAAAGATTTACAAGACACACATAATATTCAACATGAAAAAACATTAAATAAAACTAACGATGAACTGAAAATTTTAAGTAAAAGTGAATTTAATGATTATAGCAAGATAGTTGAAACTAATGAAAATGTGTTTTTTTTCGGACAAGAATTTAGTAATTTTCATGAGCAAGAATTTAGTATAAACGGAATTAAATTCAATTCTTCTGAACAAGCACTTATGTTTAGTAAGGCAAAACATTTTAATGATGATGAAACAGCACAAAGAATATTAAATACAGATGACCCAAGAGAATGCGAACAACTAGGAAAAATTATAAATAACGTCGATCCAGTAGAATGGTCTAATGTTTCTGACAAATATATGAATATAATTCTTAAAAATAAGTTTGAAAGCAATCAAGAATTAAAAACTATGTTAACTGAAACTAAAGGAAAAAATATTGTTGAATGTTCTCCACTTGATGAAAATTTAGGAATAGGAATTAGTGTTGACGACGCTATTAATGGTAAAGATTGGAAAGGCGAAAACAAACTTGGTAATGCTTTAATGACAGTTAGAGATGATATCTTATTAGAACAAAAAGCATTTAAGAATGATAATGTTAGAGATAACCAACAAGATAACTCTAATAAAAAAGAGTTACTAGAAACTCTCAAAAAAAACAAAGAATTTGTTGATAAAGTTGATGAGGGTAATTCAATAAGACAAGAAAATAATGAAAATAAAATTATGCACTTATCACAAAAATTAGAATTTAGTAACGATAATTTATATAGTCAATCTTATGAAACAAAAAATGCTATTAGTGAATTATCATTTAAAGAAAAAATAGACTTATATAACCAAGCAAAAGACATTGACAATATGACTGATTATGATAATCAAAAAAATGTGAATGATATAAGCAATCAGTTACAAACTAAATTAATTATAAGTGAGATTGAAAAAACTAATGATAGCGAAATGCTAAATTCATTGAGAAAAGATTATTTAGTATCTGATACTCCTAAACCAGCAACAAAAGATTTAAATTTTGAAAATAGTAATTTAAGTAATTATTTAGATAATAGTAATAATGAAATTTCTAACTTAAACAAACCTAAACTAGATAAATTTATTGAAAATGCAAATAAAGAAATCAAACATATAAATTATAATGAACAAGCAAATAAAATTAAAAATAACAAAGCATTTAAACAGTATTACACTTCAGATAAATCTCAATCACAGTCGCAAAATAAAGTGAATGATAATAAAGAAGTAAATCAACGTGACGAAGAAAAGGAAGAAAAATCAAAAGAAAAAAAGAATAGATTACAACGATAAAGGAGGGATATTAAATGACTACTCAAGAAAATAGACAAGTTATTGAAGATAGTATCAAAAATATTAGTTTCTATAATGCTTATAAAATTCAAGAAACTGGATCAAGGGAAAATGAAATTGAAGAACAAAAAGATGTTCTAAAGACGTTAGGTCAAGAGGATAAAATTAAAGATGTAGATGATGAATTATCTAAACAATTTTGGGAAACTCCTTATAAAGAAATGACAAAACTAGAACAATTAGATAGATACAAAGAGCTATATAATAAGCAAGAGCATTATTATATTTATGATAGTCAAAATGAAAAAACAGACGTAAATCATGCTATGAACGAATTAAAAAATTTAAAAGAATTATACTATATTGAAAATCATGTATTGTCAGATTATGAAAAGTATCATGCACAATATGAGGTTAGTCGTGATGTACTAAATGAACAAAGTTTAAAAAATATTTATGATGAAAGTTTAGAAAATGAAAATATTCAGCAACATAATATGAATGATATTAATAATAATCAAGAGCAAAATAATGCTAGTAATTCAGAAACTAACAAGAAAAATAATTTTGAAAATATAAATCATATTTTAAATAATGTTGCAGATGATGATAAGCATTCTGATAATACTAGAGAAAATTCTTCACAAGATATAGATAGTAATTCAGATAAAAAAGTATATGAGTTTAATAAGCAATTTCTTAATGATAACAAAAATGATTTAACAAAAATCAATGAAGATAGAAAGAAATTTTTAGATCAGAAGAAAAAAGAGGCAAAAGAAATTGAGAAGTTAAACGGTAAAGATATTATGAAGAAAATTGTTGAAGAACAGGGGAAAAATAGTGCTTATCTAACAAAAGATGATGAGAATGTATTAGACGCTAGGGCAAACGTCAATAATACTTATAATCAAATTGCTAATAATAATACAGCACAATACGGTAGCACTCAAACAGCTAGAAATACTTCATATACAAATGCTTATACTTCATTACAAAATTCTAGTAGAATTAATACTGCGAACTATAATCAAAATAGAGATAATGAAAATCAGCAACGAGAAGAAGAAAAAGAAAATCAAAACAATACTAGAGATCAATCTCAAACACAACGTAAAAATCAATTTAGACGTTAGGAGGGTCAAAGTGAAAAAATTTATTTATATAATATCTTTAGTATGCTTATTTGCTATCGTTTTAACTGCTTGTAGCAAAGACACAAAAGAAAGTATGCAGGGTAAATGGCAAGCTAAAAACATGGAAACTATTTCAGATATGGGGGAAAATATAGAAATAAAAGATAATAACATAAATGTAAAAGATAGTAATTTTACAGAAAATAATAAAGTTAAGTATTTTATGTTAAATAAAAAAAATCAATCTAAGATTAAGATATATATTGAAACCCCTAAAGATAGTGATTTTGATAAGGAATTGCCCGAAATAGAGGGTACTATTAAAGTGAAAGATGATAAAATGACTATTAAAACAAAAGACGGTTATAAGTACAAATATGAAAAAGAATAGTTATAAAAGTAGTCAGAACAGTTTACGTTGTAAACTGTTCTTTTTCTAATCTATAAACTATCTACGTTATGTATTCATCATCTATTTCTTTCTTTTTTGTGGCTATTGTAATAATTTTTTCTAATGGCACTTTATAAAAATCAGCTATCTGTAAGAATAAAAATAAAGGTGTGTTTGAAAATTTACTATTTTCTATTCTTGATAAATAACTTGGTGTTATATTCAAAGCGTAAGCTACTTCTTCTTGTGATAGTTTCTTCTTTTTTCTTATAAACTTCATTTCGTTACATATATAGTATTGTAATCGTTTTGCCTCATTCTTATTCATAATTCCTCCTATATTGCTTACATATCCATTATAAATGGTTTAGAGGAACTCTAACATTCCGTTACGGTACATAATAGAAACAGCAGAACATAATCGTAAATTCTGAAAACATCTTTTATTGTAGACGAATAAATGGTATTATAAAACCATACAAAAAAGAGCAACTACGGTAATAGTTGCTCAATAGGTAATAAAACGTTTGCCGACGTTTATTTAATATCAAATTGATACTTGTATTATATAATGAAATACTGCTAAGTGCAAGCACCAAGTTTATTAAATAAATGTTGAATATTGTAATCGTTTTATTACCTCTATCCAAAAAATACTGGAAAGAGGTTTTTATTATGTCAATTATTAAAAATATTAATAGTGAGAAACCGTTTGAAGTTTTGCCTAGAGAGTTATTACAACAATGTGATAAGAAACGCAGTAATAAGGAAAACACAGCTTTATCATTACAAGCAATTGGCTTGTTATGTAATTTACAAAGTTACCCAGAAAATTGGGAAATTCATAAAACAGAATTATATAATCGTTATGAAAAAAATGGTCGTCGTCAAATTCAAAATGCTTGGAATGAACTTGTTGACGCAAAATATATCGTCCAATTTAAAGTGTATGACGGTAATAAATTAGATTACTACTATTATTTTAGTATCTATCCAATAACTGATGAACAAATAAAACAATTAGAAGAATTTCATAACAGCAAAAGTTTGAATAGATTTGAATTAAAAGAAAAAAAGTCTACTGTACAAAACGTACAGCAGGATAATGACGGGCTTTCTCCTACTGTACAATCTGAACAGTACAATTTGTACAGTAAAGAAGTGAACAGTACAAAACGTACAGATAATATAATACACAGTCAACATAATACACATGAAGATAATACACATGAAGATAATACACACTACAATACTAGTGATAGTAGTAGTCAGGATGAAATTATAAATAAAATCAAAACTGAATTTGGCATTAAAATAACTCCAGCATATAAAAATGAAATATTGAAACTTATACAACATTTTAATAATGATATTATTAATTATGCTATTGAGTATGCGTCTACTTATGGATCTAGTCCAAAGCAATTTTTATTGAAAGTTTTGGAAAACTGGAAGAAAGCTAATATTACAACATTAGAACAAGCTCAAAATTATACAGTAAGAAGTAACAAAAATAATATTGTTAATTTTTCTCGTGAAAAAACTCCTAAATGGTTACATGAGAGAGAAGATGAAAACACAAGTAAAGAGATGACGGAAGAAGAAAAAGCCAAGTTTGAAAAGGAAAGAGAAGCTTTCAGAAAAGAATTGGAAGAAGATTGGGGGGAAAGTTAAAAGAAGTAGTAGAGATTTATTCTCTACTACTTGCTTAATCATTTAAATTAGGGTTGTAAGTTTTAACTATATCAACATGTTGTTTCAGAATATCTTGAATGATATGTGTTCTAGTTTTGTAACGTGTTGATAAAGTCACTAACTTATCTAAATCTCTTACCAGTTGCTTATCTAAATTAAGGTTTAAACGTTGAAAATTCTCGTTAGTAGGTTTACACATAATTTTACCTCCATTTATACATAATTAATGTGTATATTATAACATTTATAAACATTGATATAAAGCCTTTATATTGTTAAACATATATAAATAAATACACAAAAAATGTTGATATATATATTCTATTATGTTAAGATATTACCATAATAGAAAAAAAGGAGGGTGTTATTCATGGAAGAAATATTCCAGCCTATCGGCGATATGATCGGAGATGCTTTCTCTGGTTTAATGGGTATCGTCAACACATTAGCAGCGTTGGGTATCGTTATCTGTGCTTTAGGTACATTATTTGGTTCTCAACAAGCTAAAGAAAAGTTTAAATCTGGTCTTATTTGGATATTCATTGCATTTATTGTAATCAACCTAGCTCGAACTATTATTAGTGCAATAGGTGGTTATCTTTAGGAAATATAAAGTGAGAGAGGGTAGATGATTAAATCAATCGTTTATCGCTCTCTTATATTATATTACAACATAGTTTCATTAGAGGTGAGCTTATGGCAGAAAAAGACGACAAATATAATTTTGTCGGAAGAATAGATTTAGAAGTAGATAAAGATAGATATTTGATAGGTAACATACGGTGGAAAGACATTATTATTACCTCTCCGTTTATGTTATTTGGAATAATAATGTGTATTGTATTATTTAATTTCTTACACGTTCCGATTAGTAGTGGTGTTGGTTTTATATTATATGCAATTGCATTGTTGCCAGCTATTATTATGTGGTTTATAGCAACATTGCCAGCCGAAGAATATAACAGAAAGAAAATAAAATTAATTAATAAATATTTCTACTACCGAGATTTTAATAAAAGAAAAAAAGTATTTGAATATACAAATGAAAAAATTGAGGGGAAGAAAGACTTTATGGAAGATATTAGAAGTAAGTTCGGTATATATGACATTTCAAGAGAGTGTTACGAAATGTTAAATGACGAAATTGTAAAAGTTATTAAAGTATCAAGCATTAATGTTACTGGTTTACCAAAAAGCGACCAAAGAAAAGTTTATAGAGGCTTTGAAGAATTTAATAACAAACTTGATTATAGAGTATTCCCTATTCAAATCACTACAAAAACAACTCCTATAAGTTTGGATAGTTATATTGAAGAATGTAAAGAAATTTTCAATCATAGTCAAAATAAATCAGATCGTTTATTCGGAGAGAGCTATCTCGAGTTTGCTAATGAAATTCAAAAAGACAAAAAAATGGTTTCTAAAAGTCCTTATGTAGTTATTAAACATAAGAAAAAAGATAACGAAGATAGTTACGCAATATTAGATGAATTAGCAGAGAGATTAGTAAGTCAGATTGAAAGCATGTTACCAAGTCAATATTCATTAACAGCCAAAGTATTAAATAACGAGGAATTATTTAGATTGTTACATTATTCAATTGATTACTTAAACGCTAATTATTTAGAGGCACACAATATTGAAAATAGTAGTGGTATAACATTCTCAGATGAAGATAATAAAGCATTCAAAGATTATTGGAAAGAAAAAGAAAACAGTTCAATTATGTAGAAGTTAGGAAGTGTAACTATGAATTTTAAACCTAAAACTTTACTAAAAAAATTAGGCTTAAAAAGTGACTATGACAAAGAGGAAATCACGTTAGAAGATACTTATGATGTTGACGAAAATATATTAAATAAATTAAGTCCCGACGCAATTATCGAGACCGAAGATTATATACAATTTGGCGATAATTATACTAAAACATTTGTGATTAGTTCGTTGAAGTCTCAAATCGAGGCAGATGATTTAAGAGAAATCAACGAACTAAGTGATAACATTGATATTTCTTATATTTATGATGATATAGAAAATCATAGAATAGAAAAAGAATTATCCAAAAGTATAAGTGAAAATACGTCTAAGGTCAATTCAGAAACGAATAAAGCACATATTAAAGCTAAAGCACAAGCTGAAATTGATAGTGCTAATAAGCTATTAGAACAATTAGCACAAAGAGAAACAAAGATGTTTGATTTACACATTCTAATTACAGTAATGGCTAGTAGTAAAAAAGAATTAGATAGCTTAAGTGGTCGTATTCACTCTCAACTAAGTCCGTTAGGACGTGTGACTTATCCGAGATTGAAGGCAAAAGACGCATTTGATAGTAATTTACCCTTTGCTACAAATAAAATTCCCGAATTAACATCAAATACTATTAGCTCGAATGCGTTAAGTTATTTTTTCCCGTTTCATGAAAATGAAATTATTCATGAGGGAGGAATTATTGAGGGGCGTAACAGAACAACGGGTAACATTATTAAAGTAAACCCTAACAGACTATTAAATAAGCATATGTTCGCAGTTGGAATTTCTGGTAGTGGTAAAAGTACAGCATTATTTGCTGATATGATGAGAAAAAAATCAATGGGCGACGACGTTATGGTTATTGATCCTAAAGGCGAATTTGGTCAACCTTTCGAAGTTGCAGGTGGTCGTTGGTTTAAATTCAGTATTGCTAAAGGTGGTAATATGCTGAATATGTTTGACGTTCCTAGTCAATCAATCAAAGTTGATGAAAGTGGGAATTATAAAAGCCAAATTAACCCTTTAAGAGACCATATTTCATCATTAATGGTATCTTTTAATCTTATGTATCAAGAACTTACACTTGACGCTAGCAACGAATTAACAGAAGTACTAATTGAATTGTATCGTGATAAAGGTTTAGACATAGACGACGATACAATAGACTATTCTAAAGTTAAAACTACTGACTTTCCAATTCTTACCGATTTAGCCGACTTAATAGATAGTTATTCTAAGAAAAAACTAGAAAATGGCAAAGACAACCCTAAGTATAACCCCGAAAGGTTTAAACGTCTCAACAACTTTAGAAAAGGTATTGAAAAATATGTGACTGGTTTATATGCTCATGTATTAAATGGATATACGAACATTGAAGTTAAAGATAAAAGTTTAGTAGCGTTTGATGTGTCAGAAGTAACTGAAATTAAAGATTTAAACAGAGTAGTTTACTATAACGTTTTAACATATATTAAAAAACTTATTTTAAATGGGAATGGCAGACCAACACAAGTATATGTAGATGAGGCTCACTATTTAGCTGACCCAAAAGTTCCAGTAGCAATGGAAAATCTATATATCATGATGAAAGTATTCCGTTCTTTAAATACAGGTGTTACATCAGCGACACAATCAATTCAAGATTTCTTTTCAGCTAGAGATGATTTACGAAATTATGGCGAGGCAGTTATCGACCAGTCAGTTCAAAGGTTATTTTTACCAATGCAAGAAAAAGAAGTTGATGAAGTTGATAAACGTTTGAACTTAAGATTATCTGAAGAAGATAAAGATTTCTTAAAAGTTAGAAGTGGGGAAAAAACGGAAGATACAGGTAAAGGCTTTTTCTATGTAGGTTCTAAGAAAGTAAAGATTGAAATTATTCTTACTAATTTAGAAAAGAAAGTATGGATAGATAAAAATTACGAAGATTTTAATAGATAAAGGATAAAGGAGTGTGAGTTATGGCTAGAGACGGAAAAGATTATGCTAAAACAGGGGTCGGACTTTTAGCTAAATTTTTAGGCTGTGGCACTCTTTTAATGATTGTTGGTGTAGTATTATTAGTTGTTATGGTGGGAACAATATTAGGTGGAAAAAAAGAACAGGAAAGTGATTATAGTACGAATGGTAGTTGCTCTATTAAAGGTGGCGATTTAAATAAAAGTGGAGTACAGAAGTTCGAAGAAAATGCTAAAGGTGGAGCATTAGAGGGAAAATCAAAAGACATTCAGAAAATAGCAAAAAAACATGATGTACCACCAACTTTATTTATGGCAATCATTGCAAGTGAAAGCCAATGGGGAAAAGGTGCTAATGCTACTAAACAAAAAAACCCTCTTTCAGTAATGGGAGCTGGGACAATACATGATAGTGCATTCCCTACTATTGATAAAGGTTTGGAGGCAGGAGCCAAAAACTTAAATGAATTATATATAAGTAAAGGGCTTACAACTCCCGAAAAAATCGGACCGAAGTACGCACCAACAGAGGGAGCAACGAATGATCCAACAGGTATGAATAATAGCTGGATACCAACTGTTAAATCAATTATGAAAGATTTAGGAGGTAGTAAAGCTGATGTTGATTGTTCTGAAAGTTCTAGTGGTGGTAAAAAACTAAAATTAAATGGCAAATCTCTTCCAAGCTGGAGTAATTCTTCTCCGGGCGAAGGCAACTTATATACAGCAGGACAATGTACTTGGTATGCTTACGGAATTAGAAAGAAAATGGGTAAACCTATTTCTACTTATTGGCACGACGCACATAACTGGGACACTAGAGCAAAAGCAGAAGGTTACAAAGTTGATACAAAACCAGAAGAAGGAGCAGTTTTTGTAGCTGAACAGGGAGCTGGAGGTCATAGTAATGTATACGGTCATGTAGCGATAGTAATTGGTGTTAGTGGAAATAAGTTCAAAATATCTGAAATGAACTGGAATGGTGCATTTAAAGTTAATGAACGAGAACTAGAAATGACAGACGGTTATCACTTTATCCACGACAAATAAGGAGGAAAATTCAGTGAAAAAATTCTTTTCAGTTATAATTCTTTCTGTAATTGTACTCACAGCATGTAATACAAATAATAAAAATACAGATGAAATAGACGATACAAAAAAAGCTGATACAACCCAACAGAATAAATCTGAAACTAAAAATACTGATGTAGACGAAATAGAACTTCAAGAATTTGCGTCTAGTTGGTATGAGGCTAATAAACGCAGTGATATAGAACATTTTGATGAATTAGCAAGTGACAATATTAAATCAGTTATAAATCGTCAATTTATGAGTGCTAATACAGAAAATAGTAAAGACTTTGAAAAATCAGTTAGTAATACAAAAATATATCAATCACTAGATGATGAGAACGATTATATAGTTACGCTAGAAGTTAAGTATACAAACCATAAAGAAAAAGATATTACTTGGTTACAAAAAACACTTAACTTTAAAATGAAGAATGGAAAAATTGATGATTTTCAAGAAATAGGCGAAAGAGAAATATTTAACGATCAAGATTAGCTATATAAGTTAGTTTGGAGGAACTGAAATGAAAAAATCTTATTATGTTATAGCTGGTGTTGTTTCTATTATTCTTATCGCAGTCATTGTATTAATAGTACAGCTTAATAATGGCGATGATGATAAAAATACAGGTAAAGAAAAACCATTAGAAGAAACTTATAGCGAAAAGCAAATAAAAATGGCGAAACAAAGAAAAACGCTAGAAACTAATGTTGATAAAAAAGTACAAGAGTATATTAAAAAAACAGTAGCTCCTAAAAGTCAGCAAGAATATGATGAGGCTTTAGAGATGAGAGATAAAAAAGATAGAGAAAATCTTTCAGAAGATGTGAAAGAGATTGTTAAAGATGAAAAAAGAGAAGTTAAAAACTTAAATACAGAACTTCATTTTAAAGATAGCAAAACTATTAAAGGTAATTATTACTATACGTTAGTAACTAGCAAAGACGACAAGACAAACAGCGAAGATAAAAGTGGCGATTTTACATTAGAAACAAATAAAGACGGTTATCTTTATATTAAAGATTTCAACTAGGAGGACAGTACATGAAAATTATAGAAAAACTAAAAAAATTGTGGTTTTCTTATAAAAATAAATATGTAGTACCTCCGATAGAAGAAAAATTTGTAGAATTAAAGAAAAATGATAAAGAAATGTTTGAACGTAGAGTAAAGCAAGAAGTTAATAAGATTATTATTAGACACTACGTCATTCCAGTAAGTATAATTTCAGTTTTTTCTTTGTATTCTTTGTATTACTATATTAGCCAATTTGTTATGTATTTAGGGGGTTTATAAATGAATTTTAAAAAGATAATCACAATGTTAATTTTATTTTCATTTTTAATACTCCCTGTCGGTCAATATGCTTTAGCAGTTGAGCAAGGAACGGGCATAAAAAACAATCTTGATACAACCAACGAAGAAGCAATGAGTAGCTTGCCTAGTGATAGTGAACTTGAACAACAAGTTAAAGATAAGAAAATAGATATTGTTGAGGCAGGGCAAACAAAAGAGATTAAAAAGAAAAAAGGTGCTTTGTGGGACGCTTATAAAGATGAGATTAAAGCAGAAATTGATAAAAGAAAAAAAGATGATCCACAAGCAAAAGATATGAAAAAATTTGCTAAAGATTTCAATACTGGTACTGGTAAATTAGATGTAGGTACTTTTGATGTTGAGGGGCATGTTAATAATATGTTCTTGGGCTTTGGTACAAGTATTGTTAAATGGGCAACAGAGCCACTTAAACATTTTACAATTAAGCCAGCAGATGTATTAGACGCACCGTCGGCAAAGCCAATGATGATTGCTTTCAGTTCACTAACTGATATTTTACTAGCTGTGTTTTTAGTATTCCAGTTAATGAAAATCATGTTAGCAAGAGCTATTGATATTGGTTATAACGGACAAGCTATTTATGATAAGACTTTAAAAACATTTATCGCAGCGACTTTAATCGGCTTATATGAGCCATTATTTAAAATAGCATTAAATTTTCAATATTTATTAGTATCGCCAATTTTAAATTCTATTGATATTAAAGATAATACAGCGTCGTTAGTCGCTTTAAAAGGACTAATGGTTGATAGTAGTGGACCGATTATAGCTTTACCACTTATGGCATTGTTAATGGTTGTTTTAACAATTAGTTTATTCTTTAGTTTAGCGTTATTTATTATCTTATACATTATGGGTCCAATAGCAATAGCAACAATGGTTAATGATGATATGGACTTTTTCTCATTATGGATAAGAAGATTAGTAAGTCGAATTTTAACTTTCTTATTACAATCATTATGTATCGCAATGTGTTTTGCTACATTGTTCCACCTAACATTTAGTTATCGAGAGGCTATTACAGATTTAATGTTAGCAATGGCTTTCTTATTAGTCGGTTTAAGCGTACCGAAAATGCTTGAAAACTTCGGCGATAGTTCGGGAGCTGGTCGTTCTACATTAATGTTTATTCGTTCAAGAGGAAGAAAATAAGGAGTGTTGAGTATGAGTACATTAAAAGTTAATCATTTCGGAGAGCTTGAAGTAATAGGAAACAATTTAGTTTATTTCTCTCCTGTGACTGAATTTAATAATTCAAATGTGACTACTGAAAAATTGAAAGAAGATTATAGTAAGTTTATGGATAAACTAAACTATATTGAATTATTAGCACCAATCAACGAATTTACAGAAAGTGGTAAATTTATGGAGTTTCATTATCAACAAGAAAATACAGCTTTTTATCACACAATTAGAAATTTAGACTTTGAAAAGCAACTGAAATATTTTAGAAGTATTGTAGAAATTGCAAATATCCAAAAGACATATGATACTCAAATTTTATGGCAAATTGAAAATTTTATTCTTTCACATGAAGAAAACGATCAACAAATTAGAGCATTATTATATGAATTTAGTGATGATTTTAAAGTTTATGATAATACAGACGCTTTAACAGGAATGAAAAACTTAATTTTAATGGGTTTGACAAAACTAAATAATATTATTGGAAAACCTAATAAAGCCGATTTTATTAATAAAAGTGATGAAGTTATAGACTTTGCAGAAAGTGTATTACAAGCAAAAGAAATTGATGATATTAAAACTGATGTAAATAATAGAATAGATATTATTGATCAAAGAAAAGAAGAAGAAAGAAAACGACTAGAGAAAGAACAAGAAGAAAAACAAAAAAATAAAAAGTTCTTTAAAGGTAAAAATAAAAAACATACAAATAAAAATAGTTCAAAAAACGAAAATTTAAGTCCTAAAGAACAAATCAGACGAAAACTCAAACAACAATATAATGGTAATATCAATGACGATCAGCCAAAAGGGAAAAAAGATTTTAGTCTTAAAGGTATTAAAAACGCCATGTTTAGTAGTACAAGAAATACTATTTTAACTATTGTTTGTATGTTAGCAGTCGTGACATTAGTTATTTCATTACCGTCTATTATGAATAGTAATTCTAAAGATAAAGCTCAAGCAGAAAGAGAACAAAAAGCGAATAATAAATTATCAACTATCTATCGTGATTATATTAATGGCGATAAGGAAAAAGCTCATCAAGAAATGTTCGCTTTAAACTATAAAGATATTCCAAAAAAAGAAGATAAAAACGTATATTTAGATTGGCTTATTGAAGAAAAGAAATATACAAAAGCATTAGATTTAAATAAAAATGTAGCATATAAAATCGGTAGTAACTTAAATAAAGATAACATTGATAATATTAAATCAATCAATGCTAAAGATAATTATAAAATCTTAACGTTCTATATTGCAGACTATGATGATAAGTTCCAAACAGTAATCGAGAATGAAAAATACGTTGATTTAAAAAGGAAAGATGTAGCAAATAAACTTGTACAAGCCTATACACTAACTAATCAAGAAGAAGAATTAGACAAAAAAATTGATAAAATTAGAGATAAAGAAGGCACTTCATCAAAAGAGTATAAAAACTTAAATTCAGCTAAACAATACTATGATACAAATAGTGATGAGTTGAAAGATAAACTAGATGAAAAGAAAAAAGCTAATGATGAATTAGATAAAGCTAAAAAAGAATACGATAAAGCAAAAGATAAAGACAAAGAAGATAAGAAAAAAGATGTAGAACGAGCAGAAGATAAATTAGACCATGCTAAAGATCGTTACAAGAAAGCGTATGATAAAATTGTAGATACAAAACCAAATGACGCTATCGACAACTAATTATGTGATGAGGTGTTAAATAATGTTATGGGTAGTTTTAAGGCTTTTATCTTTAATTCTTGCTATTGTCCCTATTCTATATCTATATAGAAATGAAGAAAAGGAAGAAATTAAAAAAATTAAACAAAAAAATATTTGTGTAGTAATTTCAATCATAGGTATTATATTATTTATTGTTACAATGTTTATGAGGTGGTAAAGCACCTCATAATTTTTTATTTATTCGTCTAGTTTGTAGACGAACGAACAAGAAAATGGTATAATTAATATAGATAAATTTAAGAAAGGTGGTGGGGCTATGTTCAGTCCATACGAGTGGTTTATGGGAGGACTTTTTCTATTAGGACTTTTTTTAATTATTAGTTTCTTCAGAAGTCCGTTAAAAACAATATTCTTTGGAGTTTTGATAGTTGTAGGTATAAATGTTGTTATGGCTGTAATTGCTGGTGTGGCAAGTGTCCTCACTAAATTTTTTGAATTTATCTTTTAAACTGTATTTAATACTGTGAGAGGGTGCTAATCATGGAAATATATTCGTTTGTTTCTTCAAAAGGTGGCGTAGGTAAGACATCAATTGCGTACAATTTTTCTACTTACTTAGCTTTTAGAGGATATAAAGTATTAGTAATAGACAAAGATCATCAATGCAGTATTTCACAACTCTTTGATTGTGATAAACAAATTAATACCGTTAAAGGTATATATACAGATGAAAAAGTTGAAATTAAAAATGTACGAGAGAATATAGATTTAATAACTGGCGATTATTATTTAGACAAAATTGAAGATTGGATAATTAGTCAGCCAAATACAGATACACGTTTTTTACGTTGGGTATCAATGAACTTGAACGATAACTTAAATCTATCTGAATACGATTATATATTAATTGATACCCACCCAGATTTTAGAACAGCAACAAGAAATACTATTGCAGTGAGTGACAAAATTATTAGTCCTGACGTACCGGGAGCAAATAATGATGAAACAAAAGGAAACACGCTAGCAAGATTTAAACAATGTGTTGAAGAAATTATTGAGCCAATTTCTCAAAATTCGTATGTAACAGCTAACCTATATTTAGTTGGTAATAGAGTGAAACATAACACAAAAAGCTCAAAAAGATTTATTAAGGAATTAGAACAATTTGATAATTATTTAACCTATTTTAAAGAAAAAGAATTATTTATTAATGCGACTGTTGAAAGAACTTCGGTTGATGAATTAATGGAGTTAAAAGAAAATAAACGCAAAGAAAATATTGAATTTTATAATCAATATAAACATAGCTTTGAAAAAATTTTAAGTGCTGATTAGAGGTGTTTAGTTTAAATGAATAAATTTGACAATGTACAACAAGAAATAAATAATTCACAAAATAGAGAACGATTGAATAAAGTAAAAAGACAAACACAATCATATAAAAACAGAACAACGGTTGCTATACCTAAAGAAACTAAACCATTACTAAATGATTTAGCCGACGAGAACAGATTAAGTGCATTTGAGATGTTAGATAAAATCGTAAGACAATATGCAAAAGATTATCATGAAAATAGATATGATAAGTTTTTAAAAAGAGAATTAAAAGGGCAATAAACCCTTTAATTTTCTTCATTATTCGTCTATAATATAGACGAAAACGAGAGGTGGCTGAAATGAAACAAGCGTATAAAATCATTCAAAATGGAAAAATCATTTATAAAGGTCATATATTAAGTGAATTGATAGAAACACTCATTTTAAATCAAATAAAAGAGATTGATGAAAACAGCAATAGTTTAGTAAAGATTAATAAAAATATGTATGCTTATCTTTGTGAACTTAGTAATTGTTACAATCATAGTAAAGAGTACAAATGGGATCACATCAAAATCGTTGAAATTTGTATAAATAATAAAGATTTTATAGAAGAAAAAGATTTTATTCATTTTGAAAAGCAGGATATTCAATATAAAAGAATGAAAAGTAAATTAAATTATAAGAATTGAGGAATGATGAATGAGTTGGTTAATATTAATAGGTACTATCTTATGTTTGCTAATGATTATATTTTGTATAATTGTAAACTTATATAAACGTTATTTAGATAGAATGATTACTAAAGAAATAGAAAATGGTAATAAAGAAGTACAATATCACAATCATAAATTATTTGATATGAATAAATATATTATGCTAGTAAGTTTTATTTTATTAGTAGTAATCGGACTTTTAAATATATTTTTAAATTAAGGAGTGATTTACATGGAAAATGTCAGTAAGGATAATTATATAGAGTGGATAGAATTAATGATAGGTTTGTCTAATGAAGAAAGAAATAAGTTAGAGAATGAGGATATTAGAGCATGTCGAATGAAATATAAAATGACTTTATTATCTCATTCAGAACAGTTAGAAGAAGTGAAAACAAAAGGAAGAAAATCAGCGATAGAGCTATTTTATACTTGATTTCGTCTACAAAATAGACGAAATATGTGGTATAATATTACTTATAAGGAGGCATTATATGAATAGAAAATTATTGTTTGAAGATGCTAATAATTCATTGTTAAAGTTAGCAAAAAACATTAGAGGTTCTATTTTAACTGAGTTTTATTATATGGATATATCAAAATTTGAACATGTGAATACGAAACATTTAACTAAAAAAGAAATCATGGAATATATAAGTCATAAAGATGATATATATTTTTTCACTCAATTTAAAGGCGTTGAAACACAAGAGGTAATTTCCAATATAATATTTAAAATGAATAAAAATTGATTTAAACGATCCAAATAAAATTATCAAAACTTAAAGGAGTGTTTTTATGGGTACAAACATTGATTTATTGATTAGACATTTAAATAAAGAGGGCTATAAATATTCAGCTATGGTAGATGAAATCGAAATCGAATTAAATAATAGCATAGTGTTTATTAAAGATGATGAAACAGCTTATGAAGTTACTTACAAAGATAATTTTGATGTAGCATATGACGAAATGGAACTTTTAGGTATTATAGAAAGTTATAAAGTGAAGTAGATCAAGCTAGTTGAAAGGAAATTGATAATGACTAAAAATTATAGTTATATACCTAACAAAGAAAATTTATTTATTCTTCTTAAATCAGAATACGAAGATATAATAAGGCAATTAAAACAAAATAAAGAAGTTCATTCTTTTGATAGAATAATTAAGGGAGCATTAGATGGTGTATGTTTAAATATATTCTTAGATAATCATTATTGTAAATCAGAAGATATTTGTGGTGAGGCAGGGGAAAAAGAGTATAAAGAAGTAAAAGAAATAATATGTGAACGACTTGGTATAGACGCTAAACTTATTAGTTCTTCTGGTATGAGTTTTTCTATTTTTTTAAAAAAAGAATTTCAAAAAATAATTAATACTGTCAATAAATCGATCATACCCCAAAAAGTTATTAATACTTTTGAATTGTTAATGTTAAAAACCGTATTTATTAAATTGGAATATATACAATCAGAAAAGTGTTCTTATCTATACTTTTTAGATGACGATTTAGAAATTATCTCAAAAAATACTATACCTACATCATATGCCAAACATATAACTGATATATACAACAATAAAGATTATCTGTAATAATGTTATTTATTGTTAATAGTTTGAATGAAATTAAAAATAAGTATAAAAAGACAGAAAAACAATAATGAACGAAAAGTCAGAAATAAATATTAGTATACTGATTAAATAAAAATAAATAAGGAGTGTGTAATATGAATACATTGAATACAGTATTGTTGCTAATAAGTTTATTTATTTTAACGCCCTCAATGATGTATTTATTTATTTATCATGTAGTTAATGCGATCGTTTCTTATCAAAAGTACAAAACTAAAACGAGTGTTTTTACAAATATAGAGGGTGTAAAAAAGATTAAATATAATGTTCCTCAAAATTTATTAAAATCACAAGAAAGTCTAATAGAATATAAAGTGTTTGCTCACATGGGAGTTGCTTTTGGCTTACTTGTAATTGCTATTCCCTTACTATATATATTGTTAGAATTTTTAAAAGATTTCTTACCAACTTTAACTCATTAATTTTACGATATCAAAAACGAACGTTTTTGTATCAAGTAAGGTGTCATTTTACAACTAATATTGAAATGCTAATTTCACTTGTATTTTAGCGATTTATTTTTTATTTTGAAAAGAACAAAACCCGTTACAATATCAAACTACCAAAAGTATATAATCAGATGAGTTTTGTTCTTTATATATGGAGGTGTTAACAATTCTATGTCAAAAATTGGCTATGCTCGTGTATCTACAAAAGATCAAAATTTAGAAAGTCAGATTGACGCATTGAAGAAGTTCGGTTGTAGCAAAATTTTTAGTGAAAAAGTAAGTGGGCGAATTACTAAAAGAACAGAATTAGATAAGTGTTTAGAATATTTAAGAGAGGGCGATACTTTAGTTATTTATAAACTTGATCGCTTAGGTAGAACAACAAAACAACTTATTGAGTTATCACAATGGTTTGAAGAAAATAAAATAGAATTACAAATTATTGATATGAATATCAATACAAAAGACGCTATGGGAAAAATGTTCTTTACTATCATGAGTGCATTTGCTGAATTAGAGGCTAGTCTACTAAGTGAAAGAACAAAAAGAGGTTTAGAAAATGCTAGAGCAAGAGGTAGGAAAGGAGGTAGACCTCGTATATCTGAAATAAAAAGAAATCAGATTAAATATTTATATGACGTAAAAAAATGGAGTGGCGAAGAAGTCGCTAAGGCTACTGGTGTTAGTAAAACTACTGTATATAGAATAGCTCATGAGAAAAAAGATATTAATGAATGATGTAAATATTTTACTTGGAGGAGGGAAGTTTTATAGTTAAGAATACTTTAAATAGATTTAAAAATATCATTTTAGTTATTATTAGTGGAATAGTTTTAATAGAAATATTTATGCAGTTAAAATTTATGGCTGATAGATATAAAAATATATATATATATATAACTATAATCATCTTTGTTATATGTATATATATATTATTTAATAAATGGGTACAATCTAAAAACATAATAAGTAGTAAGTTTTTTTCTTCTAAAAACTTTAGTTGGCAAAATAACGTAATCATAATTATGCTTTTATATATTGCTGAAATTAGCTTAAGTAGTTATTTTCCTAATCATTCTGAAAATCAAAATAGAATTGAAGAAAAAGAAAGTAACATGGATCTTTTAACTAATATTATAAGTGTTTCTGTTACTCCAGCAGTTATAGAAGAAATCTGTTTTAGAGGTATTATATACGTGATAATTTTCAGTTCATCAAGTTTATTGATTAATTTAAGTAGAAATTATAAATATATAGCAATCTCAATGTTTTTAATATTTTCATCAGCTTTGTTTGGCTTTTTACATGTATCTATAAGCTATGATTTTCAGAATATAGGAGCATATTTAGTTAGTGGAATTACATTTAGTGTTGCTTATATTTTAACTAGGGATATAAAAGTACCTATTATAATTCATGCTTTAGGTAATTTGTTTGGAATTTTATATAGAAATGACCTCCAATATATTAGTTACATAATTATGATAGTTTTACTTATTGTAACTTTTTGTTTTATGAATAGGATAATGAATGTAGTTGGTAGTTATGGAATTTATATTGATTATAAATTAAAGAAAGCAAAAGCAAAGAAAATACTAAAAAAAATACGCTGAGAAACGGTCTGAATTGCAGTGAAAATAAATTTTATAGGGAGTTGTGTTATTTATGTCTAAGAAAGATTATCCTAGAATAATAGAAATTAAAGAAGATGGGCGTATTATTGCATTAGATAAAAATAATAAATTAAATACCGATCTTAATATCAATACTTTAACTTATCAGCAACAAGAGGAAATATTCGGTGGAATATTAATTAAAGATAATTATAATGATGAAAACCCTAATAGATACTATAACGAACGTGATTATTATAGAGAAAAACAATTAGAAGAAGAAAACAGAAAAAATAAAAAGACAAAAAAATGGCTTATCTTCGGGGTACTCGCATTATTAATCATTGTTGTTATATTAATTGTTAAATCTTGTAGTAATAATGATATGTATGATATGAATGATAATCAAACACAAACAGAACAAAATAGCACTCAAGACAATCAGCAGTCACAAGAAGATAACGAACAGCAAGATAAAGAAATTCAAAGACAAATTCAAGAAACTAAAGATGATATTAAAAATGACAACGAACAAGCAAATACAAATAATCAAATTCAGAATTTACAAAATGAAGTAAATCAACTTAAAGAAAATGCTGAAAACACTAAAGAAAGAAACAAGATTATAGAAAAATATGAAAGCAGTATTGATAAGTTACAACAAGCAAAAAATGCTAAGGATAACGGGAATACTAGCAAAATGGAAGAAGAATTGAATAGCGTAAATGAAAAACTAGATGAACTAAAATCAAAAATTAGTGAGTTATTTAATAAACAATAATTTTTAAGTGAAAGGTGGTTAAGTATGGAGGAAGAAAAAGATAGTAATAAAAGCAAAAGAAAGATTTTTATTATCTCGATTATAGCAATATTAGTTATCTTATTAATCACAGCGATTATATTATTTTATAAAAATAATTCATCAATGAGTGATATTAATAAATTCGATAATGCAGTCAAAGATAATGATTATAAAACTGTATCTTATATGCTATCAGATAATGAAACAAAAATTTCAGAATTAGAGGCAAAACAATTTATTCAATATGTTTCTGATGAGAATAAATCTAAATACAATAAAGAGATAAAAGAAATAAAGCAATCTGTTAAGAATAAAGATAATGATATTAAAAAAGGTTCAATTACAGATAAAAATAATAAGTCTATTATTGATGTAACACAAGACGGTAAAAAATTCTTTGTATTAGATAAAGTTGATTTTAAAGCAAATAAATATAACGTATATGTAAAGGAATATAATAATAAAGCGATATATAGTTATAAACTAGATAAGAACATAAAAACCGTTGCAGAGCCTAACCAATATACTAAATTAGGTAGCTTTTTTGTAGGAAACTATAAATTAAATGCTACTAAAACAATAAAAGATACGGGTAGTGACGGGGAATTAAACGGTAGTTTAACGTTTAATACAGATAATAAAGATAAGAAGAATAGAATTGTAGCAAATGATAACTTCAATCAATCGTGGTTTAAAGCTAGTTTATCTAATGCTGGGGAGCTAGATAAAAACACATTAAAGCTATATATCAATGACAAATCAGTTGAATATAAAAAAGGTATGATATACGGTAAGTTATCCAATCAAAGTAAGGTAAAAGTATATGCTAAAGGCAGTATTTACAATAAAACTTTTAAAACTAATACAGTTCTAGTTGATCCTAACAATGAGAAAAAACCTCAAGTAGTACAACTAAACTTTAATGAAAAGGAAATAAGTAATCATGTCAAAAGTTATAAAGATATAGAAGATAAAAGTAAAGAATTTATCAATAAGTATATTAAAGACTTAAATAAAGCATATAAAAAAAGCGATCATATCTATATAGAAAATTACTTCGATAAAGATACAGATATATACAATCAAGCTAAAAAAGATATTAAGGATAAAAATAATAAGAGTAGAAAATATAGCAATCAGAACATTAATAATATAAGTATCAATAAAGATGATGTAGTTATGGAGGTAAATACTAATGTAAATGGAAAATCTATTGTTGTTAAATATACTTTAGATTTAGGATATAAGAATAAATACTTTAGAATTAAAAATATTGAAGAAACGTAATACAAAAGACAGCCTAACTGAAATGAACGGTTAGGCTGGTTATATTAAGTAACATTCTGTTATAATTATGTGCATATTAGATTTGTCACGTCTAATATAACTTTTAGTGTATTCAATTATTACACGCTTTATTAAGTTTGTAGGAGTAGGCTTTTAGCCTATTCCTTTTTTTAAAAGGGAATATCTTCATCATTACTAAAATCTATATCATTAATTGAAGGCTTATCCGAATTTTCAAACGGGTTGTTTTGCATATCTTGTTTAGCTTTCTTCATTTCAGTAATTTCTTTAGTATCTGTAACTTCAAAATTAAAGACATACATATAAGTAAATAAATTCTTTCTATTATCTTTATTTGAAAATGATGATTGTTTTAGTTTCCCCTGCAAACTCAATCGTGTACCTTTTGTTGATAGATCAGAAAGTTTTGTTGCCTTTGCACCCCAAATTTCAAAATTAAAAAATAATGTTTCTTCATTAGAGTTATTAACAGCAATAGTACCTTTACCAACTGTTATTTCTGTATCATCTTTTGTAGTAATCGTTTGTAATTTAATTTCTTTTGTTAAATGTCCAGATAATATTAATGAGTTCATATACAGCACCCTTTCATAGTTATTAATTATTAAATATTAATTTCATACTTTTGTAAATACAGTTCACAATATCTTTCGTGTTGTCTTTCTAGTGCATATCTAAGTTTGCCTAGCTTACTTAAATTTACGTTGCTTTTCTGTTTTTCTTTTGATATGCAGTTTTGTAAATACATTAGATTATCCTCAATTTCATAAATGCTATGAGTTGTATCAAGTTGCTTTTCTAAATTAATCATTGATCTACACTCCTTTAGTTTTATTCGTCTATCTTATAGACGAATGGTTTTTATTTTTTTCTTTCGCCATTCA
>ERZ1023492.92-NODE-92-length-31998-cov-12.174592_pt1 | contig 31998 bp, 39 predicted proteins | sample MGYA00380541_ERZ1023492 | MGnify/ENA primary metagenome ERZ1023492 (study PRJEB33173, sample SAMEA4830351) | metagenome | study: EMG produced TPA metagenomics assembly of the PRJEB25223 data set...
TATTTCAAGAAGCACTTAACTTTGTGAGAATGGGCGATAGATTTGTAGTAGAATCGATTGATCGTCTAGGTCGCAATTATGATGAAGTAATCAATACAGTTAATTATTTGAAAGATAAAGAAGTTCAATTGATGATTACCAGTTTACCTATAATGAATGAGGTTATTGGTAATCCTTTATTGGATAAATTTATGAAAGATTTAATTGTTCAAATATTAGCAATGGTTTCTGAGCAAGAAAGAAATGAAAGTAAACGTAGACAAGAACAAGGAATTAAAGTTGCGAAAAAAAAGGGGGTTTATAGAGGACGGCCATTATTATATTCACCTAATGCGAAAGACCCTCAAAAACGCATTATTTATCATCAAGTTGTAAAAATGTTAGAAGAAGGTAAAGCAATCACTAAGATTTCAAAAGAAGTGAATATAACCAGACAAACAGTTTATAGAATCAAACATGAAAATGACTGTTCTTGATAAATATGATATATATATATAAATGAGACTTTCTTACTGCTACTTGTTTTTTCTAGTAATATCAATTATATTTTTATAAAAAATAAGTAAAAGCGACCGTATTTTCGCAATCGCTTTTACTTATTTTGAAGTTATTGTGATAAATATCCCCCATCAATATTTAAAACGTGACCTGTAATAAATGAATTATTTTCATTTGCTAAAAAATAGACTCCTTTTGCAACATCTAATGTAGTTCCTAACTTTTGCATGGGATGTATAGAAGAAATAGAATCCTCGGTAAATTCACCAGAATTAATTTCTTTTTGTAAGGTTTCGGTTTTAATAATGCCAGGGGCAACTGCATTTATTTTAATGTCTTTATCAGCAAACTCTATAGCTGCTCCCTTAGTTAATCCAATAATAGCATGTTTTGTACTGCCATATAATACAGAATAAGGGAAACCATTCAGACCAGTAATAGAAGCTATATTTACTATTGATCCATGTGAACATTCAACCATATGCTGTAAAGCATACTTCATACAATAATATGTTCCTAGAATATTTGTATTTATCATTTTATTAAAATCTGAGGTTTCAGTTTCCGATAATAAGCCATTACTCAAAGAAATACCCGCATTATTTATTAAAACATCTAGTTTTCCAAAACGAGCGATAATTTTGTTAATTGTATTTTTTACTTGCTTTTCATCTGTAATATCTAACTGATAAAAAGTAACATTCTTATCATAAGGAGCAAATAAGGAGGAGGATTGATCTTGGCTATCAACAAATCTACTTGTAGCGATAACATGGTAATCATTTTTTAAGAATTCCAAAGAGATTTGTTTACCAATCCCTTTAAAACCACCTGTGATTAATACGTTTTTTTTCATAGTTATTTTCCTTTCTTAAAGTTTAAGATAATTTTTGATTTGAAACGAATTTTTTATATTTTTCATGTGTACTCATTAAATAATCGTGAGTACCACTACCAGTTATTTCTCCATTATCTAAAAATATAATTTGATCTGCATTTTTAATAGTAGATAATCGATGAGCAACAATCACGGTAGTCCTATTTTGGGATAATAAAGTTAAGGCGTTTTGTATCTTTGTCTCACTCTCACTGTCAAGACTAGCTGTTGCTTCATCTAAAAGTAAAATTTGAGGATTTTTAATCAGATTTCTTGCTATATCAATTCTTTGTTTTTGTCCCCCAGAAAGCTTGTCTCCATTTTCTCCAACTTCTGAATTATATTTATCTTCTAATGACATTATAAAATCATACGAATTAGACAAACGAACATATTTTTTTAAATGTTCTTCAGAAATGTTCTTTTTAATGCCATATAAAATATTTTCTTTAATGGTTCCACTTATTATTGAATTATTTTGCATTACATATCCTATATTTTCACGCCATTCTGCAAGATCAAAATTATAAATAGACTCATGACCAAAATTAATAGATCCGCTATTAATGTGGTACATCCTCGTAATCAAACTTAATATTGTTGTTTTGCCAGAACCTGAAGGTCCTACAATTGCTGTTATTTTGTTTTTTGGTATAGTAAAAGAAATATTTTTTAATATATAATTTTTATTATAAGAAAAATAAACTGAGTTAAAAGATAAGTCGCATAAAGAAAGGTTTTTATATGAAAGTCCAACAAAGTTTTCTTGTTTTTCTTTTAAAATTTCAGATATTCTCTTAGTAGCTCCTTTAGCATGTTTGTAGTCGGTTAAAAGAGTAGACAAACTAGTTATTGGGGAACTTAATTGTATAACATAAAAAATCATAGTTACTAGTGTCCCAGATGTTATAGCCCCTATAGAAATTCTATAACCGCCAAATCCCAAAATAATACCGATCATAATTATTAATAAAATATTAGAAAAAGGTTCTAATATGGCAGTGATTTTAGCATGTTTAATATTTAAAAAATATATAGAATTCAACTTTTCTTTAGCGTCCAATAATTCTTTACTTTCTGTATGTGATATTTTTACTAATCGAATTACAGATAATACTTTGCTAATTATCCCAGTGAATTTTGCAATTTCTAATTGAGTTGATTGGGATAAAGACTCAATGATATTACTAAGTGGAATAACTACTAGTAAAAATAGTGGAATTATTATAAAGGTTAAAAGAGTCATTTTCCAGTCCATTATAAATAACATAACTAAAGATCCTAATAATGTTAATATTTCAGGAATGACTGAAGGTACCTTTTGTGAAATAAAATTATTCACCAATGAGGTATCTTCAGTTAAACGACTTATTAATTGACCATTAGCATTTTTATCAAAAAAGGTACTTTGAGATAAATAATTTTATTCCACAATAATAACCTTATAGAATAAATGATTTTTTCTCCAGCTTTAATTAATAAAAACATTCCTATGCCATTTAATAAAGCATCTAACATAAATACTAAACCTAGTATTGCTATGAATTTATAATTTATACCATCTTTTACAAGTAAATCTATAAATTTACCGGTAAGTAAGGGAACAGCTAATTCACTTAAACTTCCTAATGAAGTTATTGAAATGGCAATTAGAAATAAAAATTTTGGCCATTTTATCATTTTAAATAAGTAGAAAAGCGGGTTATTATGGAAAAATTTCATAAAAAAATCCTTTTAGATTAATTTTGATATACATATTTTAATACTAACACAATAGAAAAAGTATATATATTCATAAATACAAAAAGTGTAAATTATCAAATTTTAATTTAAAAAAACTTGCGAATAATAATATAATACATTATATTATTGTTATAGGGGGTGAGTCTATATGAATAAAGAATTATTTGATTTAAACCTTAACAAGGGCGTTGAAACTCAAAAGAGCGACCTGAATCCACAATCTGCTAGTGTTGTCAAAACTACTATCAAGGCTTCTAAAAAGCTTTGTAAAGGAGCAACATTAACTTGTGGATGTAACATCACTGGAAAAAAATAATGATTTTTAGGTAGATATAAAATGTGGTTATCATATTTTTATATCTACCTTCTTTTATAATATTAATAGGAGAAGGATTTGTTCGTTTGTTTAATTGGCCTAATAACGAAAAATATTTCGATGAATTTAAAGAAAAAGTTAAAATGTTGTATATAGATAGTGGTTGTGATATAAGCCACATAGAAGTTAAAGAAAATATATTATTAAGTGAATCTGAATCTTTTGTAGATGATGATAACAGTTTGCATGATTATATTGGTCATGGAACGCAAGTAATTAGTGCAATAACTGGAAAATATCATATAAATGGATTATATAGAAATGTTGAAATTGTTATTTATAAAATAACGGATCGTAATGGAGAAACAAAATTTGAATGGTTATATAATGCTTTATGTAAAGCTATAAAAATGAACTATAAGATTATTAATATAAGCTATTCTGGTTATACAGATAACAAATACATAATATCTAGATTTAAAAAACTAATAGATGAAGCAACCAAAAAAAATATACACATTTTTTGTAGTGCTAATAATTTTGAACCAGGTATAGGTTTTTGTATACCATATGATTTTAATGGTGTTTATAAAGTTGGAAGCATAAACATTGAAAATAAAATTTCTCATTTTAATTCTACAACTAACCCTGAATATTTTGCTCCCGGTGGTGACGATTTTTTTGAGAGTGAGAATCCCCAATCTTTCATTTTATTGGCCAATAGTACTCTTTCTAATTTTAATATTGGTTCTGAATTTGGTATAGATAAGAGGTATACTTTAAATTTTGGTAATAGCATTGCTTGTTCTTATGTTGCTTGCAGCATTGGATTAATAGTTTCACGACGAAAAAATAGGTGTAAAAAGGATACTTCAAAAAAGAATATAGATTGTTTGTTTAGTGCATATAAACATAAAAGTTTAAATACAATAAAAAATACAAAGGAGATTCTAAAAAATGAATATATTTAATGAATATATGTATAGAAGTCCTTTACTATCATTAGATGAATTCAATAATATTCAAAAAGAAAATCTCACAGATAAAGAATATACTAAGCATTTAATAAATTATGTGGAAAAAAATAACCTTTATGCCAATATATATTCTTCAAGTAAGGTTCTTTATTTTGCTTTAATAAATTTTAATGATAGTACTTCTGATAAAAAAACAAAAAGTATTTTGAAATCTTTATATAAATATTTAATAAGAATGATTTTTAGAGCTACACCATTTGGTATGTATTCAGGGGTTGGAGTTAATAATATTATAAAAAGCAATGATACAAGTGCAAACGAAGAGGTAGTGTATTATGGTTATTTAAATAACTATTTCTTATACTATTTAATAGATAAGATTCATAATAATTCTAAAATACTTAATAAATTAAAATTAAGAAGGAACCCTATTATATATAGTAATCAAAAAAATGTTTTTTTACCATACCAGGTAGACTATTCATTAAATGAAGTTTCATCCTCGGATAATGTAAGTTTAAAAAAAAATATCTTGATTGATAGAGTATTAGAATTATCAGAAAGTATAATCGAGTTCGAAAAACTACAAGATATTATTTCTTTTGAATTTGAAGCTTCTGAAGAAATTGTTATTAACTATATAAAAAAGTTAATAAAAGAAGACTTTTTGATTACTGATTTCAAAATTAATTTGAGTAAAAAAGATGCATTCAAAAATATTATATTTAAATTAGAAGAATTAAGGGAAACAGACAATGAAGTATATGAAATCTTGTGTGATGTATCAATAATCATAAATAAAATTAAAGATATAAAAGACAGACAACAAATATTAGAGTTATTAATTAATGCTGATGAAATAGTGAAAAGAAAATTTCCTGACTTTAAAGAAAATGTAATTAATATAGATACAAAGTTAAAAGGCAGAAATATAGAAATAACTGAGGAAGACATTAATAATGTTAAAAGTATATCTACTCTAATATCACAATTAACTATTTTTGAGCCATCTAAAATACTAGAAGATTTTAAAAATAAATTTTCAGAAATTTATGGTGAAAATGAAGATGTTCAAATATTGGAACTATTGAATAGTAGTACAGGTCTTGGTATACCTAAAGAATACAGTGTTACAAATAATTTAAATAATTTAAATAAAGCAAATACTATTTCGGGAATATTAGAAAATTGGAAAACAGAAGCCTTAATAAATCAAGAAGACACTATAAAATTAACAGACCAAAGGTTGAAAGATCTAAAACCATATTTATCAGAAAATAATATAAATACTTCTTTTGATATTTTCTTTGTCAAAATTGGTAATACTAAAAGCAGATGGTATTTAAAAACTAATTCAGGTTCCTTACAAGCTACACAAACTTATGGTAGGTTCTTGTATATGTTTAATCAAAAACTAGAATGTGAGATTAATGAGTTTTGTAAGCGTTATGTACCAGAAATGATTCATAAAGAGATTATATACAATCACCCTAATCCCAAAATACAAAATGTAATGTCTTCAACATTTGATACTGAAGTTATAGATTTTTTGGGGGACAATGGGAATATCAAAATACAAGATTTATATATATGTCTTGGTGAGGATTCCAATTTTTACATAAAAGATAAAAAAACAAAAGATATAATATTTCCTGACTTTAAAAACATGCATAATACTAATTTATCCCCTGCAATTATCAGATTTTTATCTGATATATCATTACAATATAGTTCTGGAGGGTACTTTTTAAATTACTCTGCCACCGAACATGCTTTCTCTCCTAGAATAGAATATAAAAACATTGTCATTTCTCCTAGAAAATGGCATATGAATTTTGATAAAAATTTAGATTTTAAAAACTTTAAAAATAAGTTGAGTATATTTAAGAGTACCTATAATTTAGATTGTACTTTCTATGTCATTAATGAAGATCATAAATTATATATAGATATAAATTATGATATATCTCTTCAAATTTTGTATGAGCAATATAAAAGGCAAGATGTATTAGAAGTAGAAGAAGTAGAAGAAGAACTGTCTTTTAATAAAAAAGTAGATATAAACGAAATCGTTTTCTCAGTTTCACACACAAAAAATTCATATTTAGATAAAAATGTAACAATGATAGATAAAGACATACGAAACAATAAAGAAATTATATTACCAGGTAATAATTGGGTGTGTCTAAACTTATATTACGATGAATATAATTTCGAAGAATTCATGAAAGAGGGCATATGGAGAAAAATATTCAACAAGTCATGTGAATTCAATGATATTGACACAATCTTCTTTATTAGATATTTTGATGCTGATCCTCATATAAGATTAAGATTTAAAATTAATTGTAATATTTCAAAAAACACTGAATATATTTTAACTAAAATTAATGAATTTAAAAAAGAAGGTTATATAAAAACTTTTTCAATTGTTCCCTATTATCGTGAAAGTAACCGTTATGGTGGAAATGATTGTATAAATTTAGCAGAAAAATGTTTCCAAATAGATTCCAAAATTGTAGCAAAGTATTATGGAATGTTAGATTCAGAATTTAATAAAATAAATTTTGCTATTGATAATGTGTTAGAAATATTAAAGTGTTTTAATAATAATATTGATGCAAACATTAATATTCTAAGTGTTTTTGGTAAAAATAAAGAAAACAAAGATTTGTATAGAGAAAAACGAAATAGAGTGTTTAATTCTATTTCCAATAATGATAAATATATGGTTGAATATGGAATAGAAGGTTATAGAAATAGCGCATATAAAGAATATATAACAATGCTAGATAAAGAAGGAAAATCAAATAGTTCTGATATAATACTTAGTGTCATTCATATGTTTTGTAATAGGCTATTTGGAACTGATAGAAATACTGAAAGCAAGGTATTAGAAATTATATATAGAAGTTTACTAGATTATAGAAAAATTAATAACTTATAGGAGTACGGTTATGAAAGATAATATTCATAAAACTTTGCTAGAGTTTTCAGATATAAATGCGGTTAATAAAAATATTGAAAGTAACTTTGGTTCACACGATATATATAAAATTAGTCTAGCTTATGGTTATCCTGGTATAGCTTTGCTTTTTAATGAAGCCTATAAACTCACTAAAGATTTTACTTACTACCAGCACTGTCATTACTATATTAGTGAAACGTTAAAATTAATCAAAAATAATCCCGTATATTCTACCTCTTTATTCACTGGAATTATGGGCTATTTATTTACATTAGCTACATGTTCTAATGAAGGAAAAAATTATCGGACAATTACTTATCAACTTTTAGAAGAATATAGCAAAGTGTTTAATATATCTTTTCACGAAATTTCTAATGCTTTTTTGAGTAATGAATTTTCAAAAGATATTTTCGATATTATTAATGGGGCTTCAGGTACTTTATTAAGTTTATTACATGTATACGATATATATGGTGATATACATTACAACCTGACTCAATGGATACAAAAACTTACAAATATATTAGAGGAACTTATAAAACAAAGTATTAAAGAAAATAACTTAACACATGAAAGTATTACAGTGGACTTAGGAGTTTCCCATGGAATAACAGGTGTTATAAACATTGTTAATGCTTCATTTAAAAGAGGATTTGGTACAAAAAGTTTATATTCTACTCTATTACAATCCAAAACATTTTTATTGTCTTTAATAGAAAAACATGAAAATTCTTTAATCATTCCTAATTTTATACATACTTCTAATACAGATATGAATCATAGAGATGCCTGGTGTTATGGTACTCCAGGAGTTTCTATGGTATTGTATAATTTAGGAATTAGTTTAAAAGATAATGATATTATCGCATCTGGAAAAAAGTTAGCCAGAGAAACTTTAAAAAGGGATAAAGATATAAGATTTTTAATTTCACCAACCTTATGTCATGGATATAGTGGGATAGCTATTATCAATAAAATTTTAGGGAACTATAAAGTAGCAGAATATTACTTTAATCAAATAGAAAATTCTAAAAACAATAACTTGAAGTTCTTGTTTGAAAATATAGACTTCAATGGCGAAAAGTATATTTATAATGATAATGTAAGCTTGTTAGAAGGTAGCTCAGGAGTCATGTTAACTTTATTTTCGAAAAAAACGTTTAATTCCCTATGGTATAAACTGTTTTGTTTTTCTTAAGTAATTTCTATTAAATATAAAAGAAAGGTGATATTTTATGCTTTTTTTAACAAAAGTTTTAGACACTTTGGCTTATATATGTGTCGCTTTATTATTTTTTAAATTCTTGATAATTACAGTAAATGGTATTTTTGACTGGAACTTAAAATGGTATTTTTTAGATAGAATACCTTATATGGCTATTATTCTTTTTATATCTATGTTTGTTTTTTCTGTACCTTCTGAAATGATTAAAGAAAAAATTAATAAAAACCAATAAAAGAAATCATATAGAGGAGGAATTGATTGAGTTTTGAAGTATAAAGAAGTGAATTGGATTGAATTCATATTTTTTCCTATATTGCTTTTTTCTTCCTTCCTAGTGAATATTGTATTTTCTTTAATCAGTAATTTATTTAATACAAATATATTTTCTATGTTCGGTCAAAGAAATATGGCAATACTATCTGATGCTATAATCAATGCATTCATTATACTTTTATTTGTAATTTTTGAAAAAAACATAAATAAACAAGTGAAAGATTCTATATATTATATTAAAAGAAATATTACTTTTTTAATATTTCTTTTTGCTTTTTCAAAAATAACAACTATTCTTATTAATTATATATTTAAATTGGTCGGTATAAATTTAAACCTATCTAAAACAGAAAACCAATTACAAATAATAGATTGGATAAAAGAACCTAATTCTTTTTTTATGAGTTTGATTATATTTTTATCAATCACGCTGATTGGACCTATATCAGAAGAAATATTATATCGTCATTTACTTATAGGAGAAGTTGGGAAAATATTACCTTATAAAGTGATGGCAATTATTTCCATTCTTTTATTTGCAGTAATACACGTTTTATCAGCTAAATCATTACTAGAAATATTAACATACCTTGTTTTGGCAGTACCTATAGTTTTATCATATTTAAAATCCAACTTTAACGTTTTTGTTTCTATATCATTACACGTTTTTATTAATATAACCTCGTATATATATATATATTTTTTTTATTGATATTTTTCTAGTTAAAAAGGAGGAGTTTCTTGATAAAACTTTTAGACTTTTTATCAAGTATATGTTTTATGTTACTGGTATCTAAATATGCCATATCTTCTATTAATATGATGTTTGATTTAAAATTGCGTTGGTATTTTTTAGAAAACATACCTTATTTACCTACAATATTATTAGTTCTCGGCTTTATTTTCTTTGTTTTCTCAGAAATGATTAAAGAAAATAAAAGCGAGGAATAACATTAAGTTCCCCAAAAGTATATCTTTTGGGGAACTTAATGTTATATATAAAATTTCAGCTAAAAGAAGTTTCAATAAAACTAAAGCATATCATTATAACTAAATACACAATTGACCATATTAATGTTGCTTTCTTAGAAAAATTATTAGTAGCATATAACATGACCCCAAATACATATACACTGAAAATGGTCTGTAAATCTATAGCACCAAGCCAAGGATTCCCCTTATCAAAAATATTTAAACTTGTTAAGGAATAATCATTGATAGACAGTCCAAAACACAATTGTATTAAATTCACTATTAATCCGACAATTGAAGTAATTAAAATATAACTTAAAGTAGCAGAAAAAATAGATTTCACTGAAGTAGATGTATTCATAATTTTAGAAATTAATAAAAACACTGTAAAGATAACACCCATCATTACAATAGCACTAATAGATCCACCTATCATACTAATTATTTTCCCTATTCGTTCCATTTGTTCTGATTGAGAACTTGAAATACCTGTTTCTTTATATATTTTTGAAAAGTCAGTTGCAAACGTTGATACTATTACCATTAGTATTGAAATCACAATCGATAAAATCAATTTCATTATAATTTTAGGATTATAACGGACTTGTCTAAAATGATTTGCGAAAAGTAAATTGGATGTTTCAGTTTCCTTTTGTATTGTATTCAATTGCTCCATATACTTATAGCTCCTTTTCAATATTTATTTACATAATAACATTGCTAACAAATATCTTAAACATTTTATTAATAGTGAAATATAAATTGTAATAATTATCTTTAAATTCAATATATATAATAAATAAAGTGTGTTATCATGCAAAATATAATACATTTTAAGGAGCATGGGATATGAAGAAGAAACTATTATGGAGTATTATTAGCGTGGCAATTATCTTACTTCTTATCATTGCCGCATTCATCGTGAAACAGACAACAGGCTCGGGAAGTAAAGATAGTAAAGGATATGATACATATACAGTAAAAAAAGAAACAGCGATTAGTTTGGAAGGTAAAGCCTCCCCCAAATCAGTCAAAACATATAACAACAATAGCCAAATAGGCACATTCCAAAGTCCTGCTGTAGACGATGGGCAAAAGGTTAAACAAGGTGACCGTCTCCTAAGTTACGACACGAATAACAGTAAACGTCAACAACTCGCCAATAAAGTTGATCAAGCACAACAACAAGTGAATGACGATTATCGAAAGATTAATCAAAGTCCAAATAACAATCAATTACAGTCTAAATTAACTCAAGACCAAAGTTCACTCAACGAATCGCAACAACAATTATCGCAACATGATAAACAACTGAATGACAGTGTTTACGCATCATTTGATGGTAAAGTAAACATTAAAAATGGTGAAGACGCTGGTGATGGTCAACCCGTTTTACAACTGATTTCAGACAATCCACAAATTAAATCAACCGTTACTGAATTTGATGTTGATAAAATCAAAGAAGGGGACGAAGTTGATGTAACTGTAAATAGTAATGGTAAAAAAGGTAAAGGTAAAATTCTTAAAGTAGATGAACTACCAACAAGCTATGATGATAGCGCGAGTGGTGAATCAAGTGGTGCTCAAGCAAGTGCAAGTGGACAAGGTGAGGATAGTGAAGAAGGCGCAAATGCAGCCCAAGCTTCTAATCCAACAGTTAACAATCCTTCTGGTGGTAAAGAAGGAGATACATCTAAATATAACGTGATTATTGGCGATTTAGACATCCCTGTACGTTCAGGCTTCTCTATGGATGCGAAAATCCCTCTAAATACTAAGAAATTACCGAATGATGTGTTAACAAAAGACAATGATGTATTTGTCATAGATAAACATAATAAAGTTCATAAACGTGATATCAAAATTGATCGTAGTAATGGCCAAATTATTGTGAAAAAAGGACTTAAAGCAGGTGACAAAGTCATCAAAAATCCTAAAGGTAACTTAAACGATGGAGAAAAAGTTGAGGTGTCATCATGATTGAATTGAAGAAAATCAATCGACACTTCAAAAATGGTGACGAAACGAATCATATCTTAAAAGATATTGATATTCATATTGATGAAGGCGAATTTATCGCCATTATGGGTCCATCTGGTTCAGGTAAGAGTACCCTCATCAATATTCTTGGGTTTATTGATCGAGGTTATGAAGGTGAGTATCTTTTTAACGATGAAAACTATAAAAAGAGTTCGGATAATAAACTCGCAACTATTCGTAATCACACAGTAGGATTTGTCTTCCAAAACTTTAAACTCATTCAAAATAATACGATTCTTGAAAATGTCAGCATCCCACTCATTTACAACGGTATGGGTAGTAAAGAACGTAAAGATAAAGTATTGAAGGGACTAGAAGATGTAGGTCTTCATAACAAAGAAGACTTACTCCCGAATAAATTATCAGGCGGTCAACAACAACGTGTAGCCATCGCAAGAGCGATTATTAATGAACCTAAGTTTGTCATTGCCGATGAACCTACAGGAGCACTCGATTCGAAAACGTCGAAAGATATCCTGGACTTGTTCGTAACCTTAAATAAAGAAAAAGGAACAACGATGATTATGGTGACGCATGATCGAGAGGTTGCGAATAAGGCGGATCGTATCATTCATATTTTAGATGGTCGCGTGAAAGAGGAAGAGGTGTTGACGCATGAGTAACTTTTCTAACATTTTGTCCGTCGCCTTTCGCTCTATTTTAAAAAATAAACGCCGTAATATCTTCACAATGATTGGAATTATTATAGGTATCGCTGCGGTTATTACCATTATGGCACTGGGTAATGGTTTTAAAAAGACAACGAATGAACAGTTTGACGATGCCGGTGCCGGTAAAAATCAAGCGTCAATTACTTATATGACCGATGATATGAGTGCACCGAAAGATAATCCCTTTAAACAGGAAGATTTGGCAGCTGTCGAACAAGTTAAAGGCGTTAAAAGTGCGAAAGTAAAGGAAAGTGAAGATAGCACGTACACGGCTAAAATAACAAATACGCATGGCAGTGGTGATGTTGACTTGAAAAAAGCGAGTCATGTGTCAGATGTTGAACACGGTCATGGCTTCACACAAGATGATAATGACACACAAGAAAAAGTCGTTGTCATAGATAATAAAGTTGCGAAAAAAGTTTTTAATCACGCAGATAATGCAGTAGGGAAATCCATTTATATTAATGGTGAAGGCTTTAAAGTTGTAGGCGTTGGTAATGCCAGTGGACAAGATGCGAGTGGTATGCCGCTTGAAACCGTTGTTCAAATGCCAACGAAAACAGCTGACCATTATATGAGTAACTTGTCCCAAGGTACACCGCAAATACAAGTCACCGTTAATGATGGCGCAGATAAAAAAGACGTTGGTAAGAAAGTTGAAAAAGAACTGAATAAAAAAGGGACTGGCATCTCAGATGGCCAATATAGTTTCAATGACAATGAGGAAATGATGAAAGGTATTGGCAAAGTATTAGATACAATCACTTACTTTGTAGCAGCTGTCGCAGGTATATCATTATTTATCGCCGGTATCGGTGTAATGAATGTGATGTATATTTCTGTGACAGAACGTACCGAAGAAATTGCGATACGTCGTGCTTTCGGTGCGAAAGGTCGAGATATTGAAATTCAATTCCTAGTCGAGAGTGTCGTGCTTTGTCTACTCGGTGGTATTATCGGATTAATCCTAGGTATTATCATCGCTACAGTTGTCGATTTAGCAACACCAGATATGGTTAAAAGTTCAGTTAGTATAGGTTCAGTTATCCTAGCAGTGGGGGTTTCAACACTAATAGGTGTTGTCTTCGGTTGGATACCAGCCCGCGCAGCTTCTAAAAAAGAATTAATAGATATCATTAAATAAGTTATTAACATAAGTCATGATTATCAGAAGTTATTTAAAATAAGAATGTGTCATTACAGTCTAAAGTAATGACACACTCTTTCAATATATATAATACTAATACTTATTTTTTTCCAAAAATTCTCCTAACACTTCATCAACTATAGCTTTTATAGATGTATCTTTATCTAATGCCATTTGATTTAGTCTTTTTTTTATATCAGTGTCCACTCTCATAGTCGTACTTTTAGATACCGGTTTATAATTTTCCGTATATTTTACCTCAGATGTATCTATGTTATCTAAAAATCCTGCCATAAATATCACTCACCCTCAATTAATCTAATTCTATTAACTAATTCTTCGTAGACTTTGTTAAACATATATATAACTTTTTTGTCATGCATATCTTTATCTTTTATTCCATCAGCGGCAAATTTTTTTATTCTTTCTCTTTGATATATCTGGTTCTCAAAGAGTGCTTTAGAAAATGCTGATTTAGACATATCTAATATCTGTTTATCTACACGTCCATTTTTTTTAATTAATACTGGAACAGCGCCAACCAATTCAAACGATAAATCTGATTCTTTTTTTCGATCCCTTAAAAAATTAACAAATGAAAGACTACTTTCATAAGCAGATTGTTGTGTTTGAAATACCATTAAAATGTAATCACTTGCGTAAACAGCATTATTAGTGAAATCAGAGTTAATAGTAGGTGGTACATCAATAAATATATAGTCGAAATCGTGAATTTCTTTAATTTTTTCAACCACATTTTTTAAAATATATCTTTTCTTTAGAATATCTGTCTTTGAAATGATATCGGATAAGTTAGCCAAAGATGAATCAGCTGGTAATAGTGATAATTTGGAAGTTAATTTCACAATACTTTGATCTATATTTCCATTTTTTAGCATGTTTATAAATGAAATCTTTTCTTCCTCAAATTCCGGATAAGTTCTTTTCATAATTTGAGTTGCATTTCCCTGAGGATCAAAATCTATTAAAAGTACTTTTTTATCATAATTTTCAGATGCAATATAAGAAAGTAACGTGGCTACTGTTGTTTTACCTACACCACCTTTAAAATTTCCAACTGTTATTATGCTCAAAATAATACCTCCCATTTACTATGTCTTTGTTCTTTACATTAGTTCATTACCCTAATTGTTTTTGTTACATGTAACATGTTACTGCTAAAATCACTTTTTTTCAATCCTTATTTACTATGTCTTTGTTCTTTACATTAGTTCATTATCCTAATTGTTTTTTTGTTACATGTAACATGTTACTTATAAAATCACTTTTTTTCAATCCTTATTTATTATGTCTTTACTCTTTACATTAATTCATTATCCTAATTTTTTGTTACATGTAACATGTTACTTATAAGAAGTTACATAATTTATTGTTTCTTCTTATTTACTTTGTTACTATTGACTTAGATTTTAATAAAGTAAAAAGCGTTTAGTCGTTGGCCCGACTAAACGCTTTAGGTAATAAACGCTAACATATATACTCTAAATGATGCGTTGTTTATATAATAAGTACATATAATTATATAGTATAAACAATATGACTTCAAGAATGAGATATTATTAAATATAATAACGCGTCTTATTACCTCTATCTAAATATGAAAAAGAAGAGGTTTATATTATGTCAAAATTCAAAAAAATTTCTGCTAGTGAATTTGAAACATCTCGTTTTTACCAACTCCCAAAATTTTTATTTGAAGATGATTATTTTTCTAAAATGACAACTGACGCAAAGGTTATGTATGCTCTATTAAAAGATCGTTTTGAATTATCCAAAATCAATAACTGGATTGATGAAGAAAATAATATATATCTACTATATACAAATAAACAATTATGTTCCATTTTACAATACGGAGAACCTAAAATTATCAAATTGAAAAAAGAGCTAGAAAAATTCAATTTAATTATAAATGAAAGACAAGGACTAAATAGACCTAACAAAATATACCTTTTAGAACCTAGTTATGACAAGGAACTAACAAATCGTAAGTTCCAGAACAAACAAATTGTTAGTTCAAGAACTAACGAAAATATAGTTCAAGAACTAACAATTTGTAAGTCTAATGATACTGATATTAATGATACTGACTATAAAGAAACTGAGAATAATGATACGTATGATATGAATGAAAGTAAAGACGTAATCAATAATAATACACTTCATTCGAATCATGCTAATCATCAATTTAACGAATTTAATAATAATGCTTTAAAATATCATTTACTTCAAGAAATACCAGATCAACTCCAATCATATTTAAGTAACTTTGAAGTTAGTGAAATACAAATAATTAAAAGTGTCATACTTAAAGCTAAAACATCATTTAATAATGAAAAGAATACAATATATATGTTGGAAGACATCGAATTTGAAATGATTAATGTTCTCAAACGTTTTAAAGCTACTTTAATTCAAAAAGAAGAAAATGTCGAAGCTATGCAAGGCTATTTAATGCGTTCAATTAAGTCAGAACTTGAAGAAATACATTCACTTAATATGCGAAAAAAAAATGCGCCCCAAAATAATCTATTTAATCATTTCTAATTTAAACAGCATTCACCAATTATTAAGGAGAGATAGGTATGCGAATAGTTAGAAAAACGATTGCGACATTTTTATCTTTTATAATTGATATATTTAGTAATACTTGGATTAGCTCTATGATAGACATGTTGTTTTTGGATAAACTTTATCACAAAGATAAGAAGTATCAAAAAGGAAAAAAACACCATTAATCATGCTATGAGCACTTTAAAAATAGTTGAAATATTTATGCCGAGAAAATTTATCATTTGGAATGGGCAATGTGTTAGCTAACTTGTTTAGCGTGTTGGTGGGACTTGTATTGGAAGAAATTCCAATCAAGGACCAACATAACAACACATCAAGCCCGGTTGGTTCCAAATGATAAAGGAATTGGAATAAATCATGCTAATAATCAAAGTTGAATATCAAAAAAAGAGGTGCCTATAAGCACCTGAATCATTAAGCAACACCACGATTATAACTTTCAAATACAAACCACTCCATTAGTTCTAAAGGTGTATTTGCGATTTGTTGGAGTCGTTGTTCTAATTTAAGCTGTCGTTGACATAAATAGTAGATGTTTCTAGATAAAATAGCGATTTCATCGATATCGTCTTGGGTTGCTCTCTTTTGATCGACTTTCTCAAACAAATGAATCACATCGATGATTTGAAATCCTTGTTGTTCAATGTTTTTAGATATATAACGATACATGTATAACGCTCCTTTGATTGAAAGATATGAAAATAAAAAATCCTTTAACTGTCATAATAAGTGACAATTAAAGGATGAATGGCTATTTGACTTTGTTGAATGTGGTATAGTCATCGGGCTTACTATCAGGTTTTTCTAACAATGATAGTTGGTCGTCGTCAATTTTGACATAACCATCAACGCCAGATATATGTGCTTTTAATAAGTGGTCATGTTGTTGATCTTCTTTGACTGTCCCTTCGACTGTGGTATCATCTGTGATGAATTTAATATGATCATCTTTGATTTGTACCGTATCATCATTCTCGTTTTTCCAATGGCCCTGCGCCTGTTTCAATGTACCCCCTGAACATGCTGATAACATTAGTATTAACAGTGGTAACAAAATGATAAACTTTTTCATTGATCTCACACCTTAATGATTTTGAGTTAAACGTCTGACAAGGATTAAACTACCTGTAACAAGTAACATGATACTTAACACAATCGGTGTATGCGTATCTGTTTGACCTGTTTTAGGTAATGTTGCTTGAGATGTATGATTTGAGTCAGTTGATGTCGATGAGGATTGTGTAGTGCTCTTTGTTGTTTGATTGTCAGAGAGTGTAGGTTGATCTGATGACATCGCATTGGATGATGTATCTAAATCATATTGACCTATTGTTTTAAATGCCTCGCTAGATGACCCATCTTTATGTTTGACGGTACCATCTTGATAAATACGTGTGATACCTGTACCACCGACACCTGATTTATTGTTCGTAGTGACTTCATAATAGTCCCCTTTATCTTTGGGTTGCCCATATCGAATTAAGCTAGGATCATTCCCTTGAGATTGATCGATGTGTTTAATCATATCAATGGCGTTATTTTGATTCACTTCACTGGCTGCTTGGGCATTTGGGTGTCCGATACCAGCGAATAATAATGTACCTGCCAATGTTGTTGTACCTAAAAGACTTAATTTGTTCATTGTGAAAACTCCTTTGTTTTTAATATTTGATTTATATTTGACCTCTAAGATTAGAAGTAAAATATAAATGGATACATTAATGAATACATCCGATTAACCTCCTCATTTACAGATTGTCGAGTTTTTTGGCGTCTTCTTTTTGATCATCTTGACCTTGATGTGTTGATTCATAATTTAGAGTATGTGCTTGATCGAAGTTATGAGCCTCATCCAGTTTAATTATCGTATGATCATTTTTAACTTCTGTGATGAGTAATTGATGCATGACATAACCTCCTGATAAATCTTCATTAGTAATTTTAGCTAAGCCGGCAAAATATTTACCGTGATATTTAAACGGTTTGATGCTTGTGTTGTAATCCATCGCATAATTAAAAGGCGCTGATTTAAGGTCTGACTTTAATTTGGAAAGCGTAAATTGATCATTGAATTGCGTACTGACGCCTTTATTTTGGCCGTCTTTAGTCATCAATATTTGTATAGGATCAACATAGGTTGATGGCTTTTCAGTGTCTAAATCATCAAGTAGGTTTTGTTCAATGTGTGCGGTCTTTTTAAGTACCTCTGATTCACTATATTTTGAGAAGTTATCAAAGGTATAACTTTGATCTTCGTTTAACTTAATATTAAATTGGCGTGTTTGCCCTTTCTGAGTACCAATCATATGTTTAAGTTCCAATTGTTTAAACAAGTCTTGGTCATGGTCATTTTGTATCGAAAAACCTTTTTTGATAGATCCTTGTCCCTCAAGAGTATCAACTGAAGCGCCTCTGATAGGTGATTCGAGTTCATAGAAGACGTGATGGCCTTGTTGAATATAATCAGACCACGTTATCTGCTTCATTTTTGGATGTGATTTTGAAGGAGAATGTGATTCTGTTGGTGTTGTATTAGATTTAGAAGTATTGTTGGAATCATGACTACATCCAGCAAGTAAAAGTGCAAAGCATGATAATAAACTAAGCCATATTTTCATTGTGATGTCTCCTTTGTGTTTGTTTATATTTGTAGTAAATATGTAATGTGATGATGAGCATGACAGGGATAACAATAAAGTACATGATGCCGATATAAATGAGTAAGAAGAAACAAAGAAATCCGGGATATCCTAGGCGAATGAACCAAGACATATCGCCCCATTCACTACGTCGATTCCTTCTTTCAGCGTCGACATTTTGACCATGCCATCGACCACTACGATGGTTATAAGTGAAATGATAATGATCGTCGCTATAAATTTTATTTTTCTCAGCACGCACATGACGATTGTGTCGTTCAGTAAATTTGGAGTCCATTCTAGCCAATTTCATATAAAGACTCGTAAAACTAAATGATTTCACAAAGCGTATATATGTGAGTGCGATTGGTAGTAAAAAGATAACGATGAATGTGTAGACATGGGTTAATTGTTGAATAATGGGTGGTGCCGACAGAGGAATAAAAAAGGCATCTTTACCCATGACGAAAGTAAAAAATAGGGAGACTACAATGATGTATCCCCAGAACCATTTCGGGACATCTTGAAAAACAGATATCGTAAAACGGGAATAGGATGAAGTATCTAAAGATGTTGTATTTTTATAAAATTGAAGGGTTGTTAAAGGTTGATTTTGATGTTTCATAATGATCCTTTCATATAGTTCATTTGTAGTTTGATAAACTCTGTTGTGAATTGGGAAAAGAGCGTTTCAGGTGAAATAAGACGTAATGATTTACGATAGATAAAACAAAAATTAACGGCCTCAGATGGGGTGATTTGAAACTTAACTAACACTTTTTGACGCTCTGTTTTCACAACAAATGTATGGTATTTATGTTTTAAATAGTGATAAAGTTGAGGTGTCATTTCATATGTCACACTCGTTTCTTGTTCTTGATTTTGATGCATTGTTTGATCGCTAATATAGTAATTGCGATTGTGATGTTCGTACAATAAAAGTTGTTGATAATCATTTAAAAAATCACGAATATCTTCCAAATCTCGTTGAATCGAACGTGGATGTTCATTAAGTTCACGTGATAAATGTTGAACATTGACGTAATCATTTTTGAGTAATTTGGAATAAATATGTAGTGTGCGTTTGACTTTGTTCCCCATCATATTGTCCTCCTTATAGATTTAATTATAAGAAAAACAGACGACGTTCTAAGTCGTCTGTAAATAATTGAATATATGTGTCATCAGTGTTGTTTTGACAGGTTTGAAAGATTAAAAAACGATGATTTTTTTGAATATATAACTGTCGTATTGTGTCGTTTGATGACAACTTTTATAGGACATGATGATAGTAGGATTGAATTAAAAACCAATCCAATAATTCATCACTATTGCGTGCGACTAATGTGAGTTCTGCATGTTGTTTGTCGACATCACGTAATTGATTGTAGATAGTTTGAAATAGATGTTGTATGGTCTTTTTTTCGTTAGGTGTTGCCCTTTTTTCATTAATTTTTTGACATAGTACAGCGACCATAACGGGATCTTTTTGACGCAATTTAATGTGATTAATAATGTGATGATAAATCATGATTGAAACCTCCATTTTTATTTTTCACCCCCACTTTCTAGAACGATTTTTAATCGTTCCATTTGGTTTTGAACTTGAAAGTCAATCCAATTTTGAGCATGAAAAAGACAAAAAGAAGTGTCGTTAGTAATGAATGATTAAGGGATGTTTTGATGATAAAAAAGGACATTAATTACGTTCGAAAAGTTGTTTGAAAGATTTTATTTTAAGTCAATCATAGACGTAAAAAATGGATATGAATGATGACTTAAAAGTGCATCATCAACAATGGAAAATGTCATTCAAAAGAGTTATGAAAATAGGTATAATGAGGCGTGATTTAAAATATTCTGAGTAAGATAAACAACATGTGTTGAGAATAATTTTCGTCAACCACAGCTTTGAGACGCTATTTTTTTGAGAAAAATATAATATTTGGGATAATTTGAGAATAATTTTGAAAACGCGTTTTTTATTCCAATATCGAAGGTAGATATTGGGGATTGAGCCCTTAGGGCTCTAGGCGTCATGCAGTGACGTCTGTGAGCGAAGCGAACGGCAAGAAAACCTCAGCTATGCTGAGTAAAACCGAAGGTGGTATCGTTTTCCCTTATGCTCTTCACAGAGAATAACGTGATTATTCTCTAGTGTAAAAATTGTTAAAACCGAAGCAGCGAAAATGCTTTGGTTTATTACAAGTTTTCTTTGAAAAATAGGAGTGAATAGCGAGCTATTTTGAAAAGTTGAAGCAAAGTTTTGCTTCAATGTGAGGTTTGGTTTTAGAACCTCACAAAGGTATTTAAAAGATAAAAAAAAGAGTATTTTAAGTGAGGTGATTAGAAGCTTAAAAAGGATTTCTTTGGGTCGATTTTTCAAACGAAATGATTCATTTTATAGTTCGAAAAAATATCATAAAGCATACTAAAATTAGAGAAATTAAGTACGTAATAAAATCAATTTTGTAAAAACAAAAGTAGTCTTTAACTAATAAACATAGAGATAATATTACTTAAAAATATTAGTAATGTAAGTCGAAAAGTATTAAGGGATATCGTGTGTTTTTTAGAAGGATGTAAGTAATATAAAGAAACTTAGGAGAGTGAAAAAAGGGTGATAAATATACATACATTATCTTTTATATATTGTTTGTAATCAGACAAATCAAACACTTTAAAAGACACTTTGACTTCTTTTTATGGTGTTTGTCATTAGGTAAGGTTGATAAGTTTGTTTTTTTTAGATTATGATCGTTTCAGACACAGATATAAAACTAATTTAAGAGATGTATCGCTTTAATTTTTAATTAAACTAAATCAACATATTGACGTAATTTTTGGAGAGCATACTTAATATTTTTTCATTTTCATAAGCAAAGAAAAGTCTGATTGAGAATTCGTTACTGACGTATATATATCCAGGATTAATGAGTATATGTTCTTTAGTGTCAATTTTATATCTAGGTGCCTTTCCTACAGTTATACCTTATATTGCTTTAGCATATACAATTAAAAAGGTTGGGAATACTGATGCGACAATGTCCCTTTATTTAACGCCTGCTGTATCCTTAATTTTAGCGTATTTATTATTAGGAGAAACACCAACTGTTGTATCTATTATAGGTGGTGTCATCACCTTAATTGGTGTGACAATAACTTCTAATCACTCTAAAGAAAGTATTTAATTAATACAACATATTTATTGATTAGATACTTTAGTAATAACAAAAAGAAATGAGTAAAACTTAAAATTGATATGAAAAGAGGAAGATAGTATGAAAGAATTTATTAGCTTGTTTACATTAGGTATTTCTTTTTTTAAATTCTTCAAAAATTATTTTGATGGGAAAAGAGTTGACTATTATTTCGCTATTTTCTTTCAGTTATTAATTGCATCCATTTGTTTATTTGTATTTTTCATTATTGATTTCTTGTTATTTAGTAAAATCCATTACTTCGATAGTGTACGATTAATACTCATTTTAGTAGAAGGGACTTTATTTGCATTTACAATTGTTATGTATGGTTCGACTTATGGTATAGCAATCAATCACTTTGTGTTATACAAGGACAAGGAAGACAGGGTTTTTGAAAGAATCGGTTTCACTAATCCTTTCAATAAAGAAAATATTAAAGTAAAAAGTGAGCAAGATTTAGCTGAAAGAAAAAATAAAGAGAATAGAATTTATGATTATTTTGATGAATATCAAATAGAATCATTTAAGTATATAGATAAAGATAGCAAAGAATATATAGAATATGCGTATCAGGTTTATAAAGGTGTTTTTAAAAGAATGTTTTATAATAAGTCGAAAATCACAAAATAATTATGGCTCTTACCAATTATATATATATTGACTATTATATTAGGATTCTTATGGGAAGATTGGGCTATCGTTATTGTAAGTATACATATTATTATATGCATACTTTTTTTAGGATTTCTTGTTAAAATTAGCACCTTATTAAACATACAAAATGATGAAGAAAAATTAAAAATAATGAATAAACTCACTAGTAATATAAAGAATAATTAAAGCAAATGAATAGTCTATACAATGATTACTACCTATATAAAATATATTCTGGTAATAACAAAGGATACTCATGTTTGAGTATCCTTTTCATGATATTAACTGGGATAAAAAATGATAGTTGCCAAATACTATCTTCAAAGTATAAAAAATATGATTATCATAATTAGGATAATTACAATATTCCAAGATAAACCTTTTACATCTTTTCTAAAAAGTCTGGAATACTACCAATAATTATTCCACCTATAAAAACATATTTAATAAAAATATTTACATAGTCTAAAAAAGTCCAATTAAATATTAGTTTGAAAGCAAGTAGTAAGATCCATGTAACTATGACACTATCTAATAAAATATTCATGAGCATTCTGTTTTTTATATACTTCGCCACCATTCATTTTTTGGAAAAAAATCATAAACTCACTACAAATAATATATTTCATAATTTAACTATGAAAAGAACTAAAAATTCGTGATAATATCTTTATGGTTGTTTAATATCTTATAAAAATGTCTTTTATCATCAGTATTCGTTAATTCATTTAGGTTTGTTTTTAAGTACTCTAATTTTTCTACTCTAGACTCTATTTTTTTTATTATTTTAGGATATTTCAATACTTCTTGTTCTAATTTTAAAACATTCAAAAGTTCTTCATAACTTTTGAGTTTCCTTATCCAGCTATTTACAGTCCATTCTATTCCGACATTTTTAATTAAAGTATCTGGATTTTTGGATATTTCTTTTCTAATATTAGCTGTTTTGTTATTTATATAAGATTTGATTGCAATTTTTGAGTGTCTATTTTTTCTTATCTCATTTAATAAGGTTAATATACCTGTTAGTGCTGCGATAAAAGCTAAAATTGTATTTATAATTTCCATATATACCCCATATGTATTTAATAGTTAAACATTTTAGTCATATTATATTTGTTATATAATAGAAACGCACTTCCGTGCAAAAAGGAGGTGTGCGTATAATGTTGGACATCTTACAATTTGTTATTGATGCTATCGTTAATCCTTTGATTATTTGTATCATTGGAAATTATCTATACGATAATTTAAAACAAAGATAGTAAAAAAGCCCCCACGTAGCTTGCCGGCTGTGGGGGCTTTCGGCGTACAATGAAGTACATCTACAATTTGTTATTTTAAGTATACATCAGGATGTACTATTTGTAAAAATTTTGTTATTGATTATTAGTTTAAATCAAATTTAATGCATTTGAATATGCCTTATTTTTCTCTAATTGTAGTTAATAAATCATATTTTAAAGGTAATAAAGTATATATTAGCCAAAAAAATGGATAAACATTTTAGGTCATATTTATGTTTTAAGAACTATTCAATGTTTTTATTATAAATCGTGTATATAATAAATCTAAGTGGTCTAAAAACACTTAAAAATGGTTATAATTTTTCTTAGAAAAATATTTTATATGGAGTTGACATTTTATTGAATGATAATAAAGATACTATATTAAAAAATACTTCTTTTGCCTTTGAAATAGGTGTTGTTTTTATTGTAGCTAGTATTTTAGGTTTTTATTCTTATTCTAATTTAATAATAAGAATATTTTGTGGTATTTTTGTATTTTTGGGGTTTATAGGAATTGGATTTGAGTATGAAAATATCAAATGAATCAGAATTACGTGAATATGATGGTTATGTTTTTACTGTTTATAAATATTCAATACCAACATATTTCATTTTCGATAAAAATGATATGAAATTTATTTTGGATAATAAAAATCGAGATTCAAAAGGTAAAAATGATATAAGAATATAGTATCCTATATCTGGCGTCATTTTGCTGTAGAGGAGAGATACATGTCCAATGTACCTAAATGAGAGGAGTATTAAATGAAAAAGATTAAATCATACTTGGAAAATATTCAAAACGACGAAGAGTATCAAAAAGATATAGAGTTCCTGGAAAAGAAAATGAATAGTAGAGAAGATAAAAAACTTATGTTAGATATATTGTTTTTATCTATAATTCCTTTGACTTCAATTTATATTACATATTTTTTAAGCTTCTCCAATTTATTTGCAATTCTCATATTAATAATGACATCTGTGCCGGTTTCTTATAAAATTTCTAAAAAACTATTGGACCATATGCATAAAGATGAATATAGATTTCTAGCATTATATAGAAATTTTGACAAAGGAAAGCTATTATTTCTTACTGTACCAATTATTGGAATTATATCTATAATAGGAAGTTCATTTCTCTTCAACTCTTTAATATTCAGATTGAATAACACATCTATAGAAATATTAGCTATGATTCCTAATACTGTCTATCAAATTATTATTTGTTTCATTCAGTCTATGGCTACGACTATGTTTTTAACAATGTTTATTTATGCAATTCTGATTCTTTTATATGGAAGGTTTACGAAATGAATTATTAGAGTACACCCTAATCATACAAATGAGGTTATTGTGTCATTGTACTTGGTATATGAGAATAATTTTACTTAATAAATGAGAAAGCGCAGTACACTCACTATATAAGTACTGCGCTTTAAGATTGGCTAATAAGATATTATTACTAATATAAAATTTTATTCTTGTTTAATTATGAATACTAGACTTATGAGTTGATTTTTAGTTTAGAAAGAGTTATTATATTTTGTGTACCGATCGGTAGGTTTCAAAAATGAAAAGTAAGTATCATACTTTCTTTTAGTAATAAGGTGGTAAGTAGTTATGTCAAAAAAACTTGAGATATTAACAATTGCCCGTGAAGTTATACATTCAAAAGGTTACAAGGCGACTTCTATTAGTGACATATTAAATGCTGCTGATATTGGAAAAGGACAATTTTACTATTACTTTTCTTCTAAGCGAGATTTAGGTTTAGCAGTGATAGATGATTTAGTTGAAGACTGGACTGAACAATTAATAAACAGTAAACTTCATAATAGTGAAAATCCTAAAGAGAATTTAAATGCTATGCTAGACTGGGCCTTTAAATATCATGATAATATGAGCTCAAAAGCTGGATGTCCTGTTGGTAATCTTGCGATTGAAATGAGTGAGCATGATGATCTTTTCAGAGAAAAGATACAAGCTTTTATCGATAAGTGGATACTTTCAATGAAAGAAAATCTCGATGGTTTGAAAGCACAAGAGTTTATAGGAAATTTAGATACAGAAAAGCATGCGCAAGCTATTTTTTCAACTATCGAAGGTGCAATTATGTTGACTAAAGTGAAACAAGATGTTGAATATTTAAAAAATGTAATTGAAATTATAAGATGGCAATATAATTTAACGTGATTTATAAATCACGTTAAATTCTTATATTTACAATACCAACTGGTAGGTATATTTAGATTCTTAGATTACCACCAAATTATGATGTTTTTATTTATGAATAGGAGGAAGTATAAATGGCTGAACAAGTGGATTTTGATGTTGCAATTATTGGTGCTGGACCAGCAGGTATGACAGCTGCTGTTTATGCATCACGTGCAAACTTAAGTACTGTAATGATTGAACGTGGTATGCCAGGTGGTCAAATGGCAAATACAGAAGAAGTTGAAAACTTCCCTGGTTTTGAAATGGTCACAGGACCAGATTTATCAACAAAAATGTTTGAACATGCGAAAAAATTTGGTGCTCAATACCAATATGGTGATATTAAATCAATTGAAGATAAAGGTGGCTACAAAGTCATCAATCTTGGAAATAAAGAAATAACAGCACGTGCAGTGATTATTTCAACGGGTGCTGAATATAAAAAAATTGGTGTGCCAGGCGAACAAGACCTTGGTGGCCGTGGTGTAAGTTATTGTGCTGTATGTGATGGTGCATTCTTTAAAGGGAAGAAATTATTCGTTATCGGCGGCGGAGATTCTGCAGTTGAAGAAGGAACATTCTTAACAAAATTTGCTGACAGTGTAACTATTGTTCATCGTAGAGACGAATTACGTGCACAGAAAATCCTACAAGATCGTGCATTTAAAAATGATAAAATCGACTTTATTTGGAGCCACACATTAAAAACAATTAATGATAAAGATGGCAAAGTAGGATCTGTAACGTTAGAATCAACAAAAGATGGTTCTGAACAAACATTAGATGCAGATGGCGTGTTCATCTATATCGGTATGAAACCATTAACAACACCATTCTTAGACTTAGGTATTACAAACGACGTAGGTTATATCGAAACAAATGAAGATATGAGCACAAAAGTACCTGGTATCTATGCAGCTGGTGATGTGCGTGATAAAGGTTTACGTCAAATCGTAACAGCTACGGGTGATGGTAGTATTGCTGCACAAAGCGCTATTGCTTATATTGAGCACTTAAATGATAACAGTGAGATACTATCTATTTAATCCTTATTTTTAAAATAAAAGACTAATTTATTGCTTTTAAATTTAGAATAAGTTATTGTATTTTATGTACCGACCGGTATGTATTTTGTGTTGAGAACTATAATAATCTACCGAGGAGAAGTACAACAATTGAAAATAACCCGTAAAAAGATTTAGCTTTAAAATAATTGTGTACCAACTAGTAGGTACACAATTAAAGGAGTTTTTGAAATGTTACAAAATGATAGTTTATACAAGAGGTCCCATACAAAAAGATTGGTTGAATTCACAAAGCTTTCTCATGATTCTTTTAAAAGATTTATGGAATTTGATCATCAAGTTTTATCAGAAGGTCATTTAAGTAAAAAGTTTAAAGAGGTTATCTCAATAGCAGTAGCACATACAACTGGATGTGCACATTGTATTGACCACCATGTTAAGCAGTTTAAAACATTAGGTGGTACAAAAGAAGAAATGGCTGAATCAATTATGGTAGCAACTGCATTAAAAGCTGGTTCTGCTATGGCACATAGTGTTAATGCGCTAAATGCATATGACGAAATTGAAGATGACGAACTATATAAAGCTTCTTATTTTAACAGGTTGAAAGAACTTGGACAATTAGATGGAGAACGTTTTAAAGCATTTATAAACTTTGATCAACAAGCAATGAAAGCAGGACTATTAACTGTTAAAGAAAAAGAATTAATTGCGATTGCAGTGGCACATACAACAGGTTGTCCATATTGCATCGACATTCATACTAAATCTGCTAAAAAAGCAAAAGTTACAAAAGAAGAAGTTGCGGAAGCAATATTAGTAGCAACGTTATTAAAAGCAGGTTCTGCTATGTCCCATGGTGTTAATGCCTTAAATGCATACGATGAGTAAATAACTTACGTGACATATACCATTGATTATAGGAGGAAATTATGAATAACAAACAACAGTTCGAACCTTTATTCGAACCATTTAATCTAGGAAATTTGAACTTAAAAAACCGTATTGTGATGGCACCTATGACTAGAAATGCCTCTCCAAACGGTATCCCTGGTCAAAATGTAAGAGATTATTATACTAGAAGAGCTGAAAATAATGTGAGTTTAATTATTACAGAAGGTACATTTATTAATCATCCTGATGTAGCTTCAGAAGTACCCGCATGGCAACACGATGTACCACATATGTATGGTGAATTAGCGTTGAAAGGATGGGCGGATGTAGTTAATTCTGTCCATAATGCAGGTGGTAAGATTTTTTCTCAACTTTGGCATATGGGTGGAAGAGGCAATGTAGACGATTATACTACTCAAGAAATCAATGGATTGATTGATGCTTATGTTGAAGGTGCTCTAAATGCACAAAAAGTAGGATTCGATGGTATAGAGCTTTTAGCTGGTCATGGTTTTTTAATAGATCAGTTTTTCTGGGAGCGTACAAATCATCGAACTGATAACTATGGTGGAAGTCTTGCTAAACGTTCTACATTTGCTAGCGAACTTGTCGGTTCGATTAGAAGAGCAGTAGGACCCAATTTCCCAATATCATTTAGAATATCCCAATGGAAATATAATTTTTACCAAGAAAAACTGGCTAATAACCCAGAAGAACTAGAAACATTCATTAAGCCAATTTCTGAAGCTGGTGTAGATATATTTCATGGTAGCACAAGAAGATTTTGGGAAGCTGAGTTTAAAAACTCTGAATTAAATCTGTCAGGTTGGATAAAAAAGTGACGGGTAAACCAACAATTACAATTGGTTCGATTAGTTTGGAGGGTTCTGATTTCATTAACTATTTTGATGAAGGACGAGAAGCAGAACATAATACCAATAAAATGACAGGATTAGTTCACAAATTAGAAAATGGTGAGTTTGATTTAGTTGCTGTTGGTCGTGAGATTTTAGCAGATCCAGAATGGGCTATGAAAATTAAAAAAGGGAAAGTTAATGAACTAAAATCATTTACTAAAGACGCACAAGAAAAATTATATTAAATACAAAAAATAGTTGATATGGAGGTTATAGTATGAACGGTATAAACATGAATATAATTGAAGAATTAGCAAAGGAATATTCACAAGAACCACAAAAAGGGATTCAACCATATAAGGCTAATATTAATTGGAATAATGGTTTAAGTGCAGTAGCTAAAGTAGGAAATCATGATGAATTACTTATAGATGAACCTGAATGGTTAGCTGGAACAAATAAAGGACCAAACCCCGTTGAATATTTACTCAGTGCACTTGGAGGTTGCTTATCATTATCATTTATATTATCAGCTAATAATAAAAATCATGAAATAAAAGGATTAGATGTTGAAGTGACGGGAGACGTAGATTTAAATATCCTTTTAGGACTAAAAGAGGGAAATCCTGGTGTTTATAATTTGAATGTGACTTTTAACGTAGATACTGAAATAGAAGATGTAAAAATCGAGGAATTGATGCATGATGCTTTATCAATTTCTATAGTAGGAAATACTGTCCAAAGTAAAGTTCAAATAACCCCTGAGTATAAACGTAAGTAGAGTTAGTAATTGAAATTGAGAACTAACTGAAATCGATTAAAAAGGAGATTTAAAAGATATGGCAACAATAACAGTAACTGAAAAAACATTTAATAAAACAATTGAAAAAGGTGTAACACTTGTAGACTTTTGGGCAACTTGGTGTCCACCTTGTCAAATGCAATCACCTGTATTAGAAGAACTAAGTGATGAGTTGGAAGGTAAAGTAATAATTGGAAAAGTAGATGTCGATGAAGAAAAAGCTTTGGCTGCTAAATACCAAATTCAGAGTATACCAACACTATTAATCTTTAAAGATGGTGAGTTAGTTAACACTTTAATTGGTTTTAATCCTAAACCAAATTTAGAAAATGTATTAACTAAATATTTGTAGTTAATTTTAAATTGGAGGAAATTGATAATACAAAAATAACTTTAGAAGGAGCTGTATAAGGATGGAAAAAGTGATGAGTTATAATGACCTACTGTACAAAATGGATAGAAACGATAAGCTATTATTATATGTAATGTCTGAAAATTGTAGCGTTTGTCATGCTGATTTTCCTAAAGTAGATGCATTAACTAAAAAACATAATTTAAACAGTTTGAACATTATGGTTAATGAGATACCAGAAGCAGCTGGTCAATTATCACTATTTACAGCTCCAGTTGTCATTTTATTTTATAAAAATAAAGAAATGCATCGACAAGCAAGAATTATTGATTTTGAAGAATTAGAGTATCGTATTAAACAATTAAATGAAATTGAAAGTTAGTACATGTCAAAATGCTCTCCTAAATTCTTTGGGAGAGCATTTATTATTTAGAAACTAAAAAGCATTTATATCATCGATGATTACCGAAAGATATTGTCATGCACAATAATCAATATGAACCTTTCAGTGTTGAGGATATTGAGGAATATGATGAAAAAATGCAATCATATTATAAAAATAGACCAATCAAAGCACCATTTTCAACACGAACAGTCAAGGGATAGAGTGAGCATATCAATGAGCACTTAGCTAGAAGCTATGATCCTAATATGCTTGATTATTTAAATACTCAAGCATATATATAAATAATTTTTATAAACGAGTGTACAGAAAATAACCATTTTCTGTACACTCTCTTTTTATATCTAGATATATAGCTAGTATACATATTTTAGTGTTCAATAACCCAACATAAAATCTATGTTCATAAATATGGTTAGAATTAAGTTATGGTACAATTAAAATACATATAGGAGGTTCGTATTTTGAAAATAGGTTATGCAAGAGTTTCAACTGGTTTGCAAAATTTGAATTTGCAGGAAGATCGATTAAATCAATATGGTTGTGAAAAAATATTTAGCGATCACATAAGTGGATCAAAAAGTAAACGTCCTGGTTTAGATAAAGCCATTGAATTTGCGAGGTCAGGAGATACGATTGTTGTTTGGAGACTAGATAGACTAGGCCGTAACATGGAAGATTTAATCACATTAGTTAATGAACTTAATAATCGAGGCGTGAGTTTTCATAGTTTAGAAGAAAATATAACAATGGATAAATCAAGTTCTACAGGACAATTGTTATTTCATTTATTCGCAGCATTTGCAGAATTTGAACGTAATTTAATTTTAGAACGTTCTTCAGCGGGGCGAATTGCAGCTCGTGCTAGAGGACGTTATGGAGGTCGACCCGAAAAATTAAATAAACAAGATTTGACTTTACTTAAAACACTTTATGATAATGGAACACCAATTAAAACTATTGCAGAGCAGTGGAAAGTTTCACGTACAACAATCTATCGTTATCTCAATAAGTTAAATAACCAAGAAAATAAAGATAAATAAAAATATTACTAAGTTTTAAGAAAGCTAAAAAATCAGACAGGATACACCCTAATCATACAAATAAAGTTGTTGAATTTATAGTAACTCAAACGTATGATTAGGGTGTATATTAATTATGGAGTGAAAATGAATGATTATAGGTTATGCAAGAGTATCTTCGATAGATCAAAATTTAGAAAGACAGCTAGATATTTTGAAAACATTTGGCGTAGAGAAAATATTTACAGAGAAACAGTCGGGAAAATCAGTAGAAAATAGACCTGTATTTCAAGAAGCACTTAACTTTGTGAGAATGGGCGATAGATTTGTAGTAGAATC
>ERZ1023492.98-NODE-98-length-29029-cov-8.030683_pt1 | contig 29029 bp, 33 predicted proteins | sample MGYA00380541_ERZ1023492 | MGnify/ENA primary metagenome ERZ1023492 (study PRJEB33173, sample SAMEA4830351) | metagenome | study: EMG produced TPA metagenomics assembly of the PRJEB25223 data set...
AAAACTAATATTCACGTTAGCAATGTATGAGTTAGGTAAGTATGTGACAGAACAACTATTAATTAAATATACATCTAACGATGATATAGAAGCGCCACAGGATTTTACGCAAGATGATCATATCCATTTAAACGCGGAGGTATCTGACTAATGTGGATAATCATATCAATACTATTAGGTGTTGTTTGTCTCATCTCTCTAGGTGTACAACACGAACAACGGAAAGAATTAGAAGAATATAAATATGCTAATGCTTACATGAACGATTACATTGTTAGATATATAGATGAGAAACGTAAGTAATGGAGGTAGTACTATGACATTTGGAGAGAACCTCAAAAGAATAAGAAAAGATATGAAACTTACTCAACAAGAGATGGGAAATAAAATGGGAATAAGCCAATCGTACTTGTCCGATATGGAGAATAGTAGGAAGTGTCCAAGTGTGAATACAGCATTGTTAACTGCAAAGAGATTGAAGATATCTGTAAATGAATTAGTTAACGATGATACAGATATGACTGATTGTAAGAAGTAATGGAGGTAGGCAATGAAGTTAAGTAAACTAGACCTCAAGAAGATAGAGGAGTATTGGGAGAATTATAATGAAATGAAAGGGCAATTGGCTTATAGGAGATATGAGCTACTATATCAACCACAAGACACTAATATTGGTGGGGGTAAAACAAATATAGTTAGTAGCCCTATAGAACGTGAGGTAGTCAAGCTACATGAAGATGACCTATATGCTAATCTGAGTAAGACAATATCTGCTATCGAAGATATATACAGATGTGCTACATATGAACAACAAGAGATAGTTAAGTTTAGATATTGGGATAAAGATTCTTTAACTTATGAATGGGAAGACATTGCTCATGAATTAACTAGACAAAGAGATGATGACAAAGTAATAAGTGTTTATTCAGTATTAAGATTGAGAAGAAAGTTAATGGAAGAAACAGCAAGAAGAATTGGATATATTCATTTCAAGTAAAATCGCAATTAGCTGTTTGTTTAATTGCGGAAAGAAAAGAAGTATATTGATATTATCAAATAGAATATAACAATGATTCTGTTAAACATAATCAAAGACAAAGAACATTCAACTAACAAAGTTGTTTGTTCTTTCTTTATATATGAAATGAGTTGATTCAATTGTCTTTCGTTGAACCAAAGATTCGAAAAGGAAATAAAACGATGACACAATGCGAGTATAAGGCACAAAGGGAACGTGATAGGCAACAGAGTGCTAAGCACTACAACGCACATACGAGGTATGGTAAGGATAGCAAGTTTATGGAATTTTATCACTCAAAAGAGTGGAGAAACAAACGTAAACAAGTCCTATTACGTGATAAATACTTGTGTCAATCGTGTTTGGCTAAAGGTATTGTGAATCCAGTGAAGAAAGGTCAACGTTTCTATGTCCATCATATTATCGAATTAAAAGATGATTGGGATAAACGATTAGACCTAGATAACTTACAGACGGTATGTTCTCAGTGCCATATAGAGAGTCATAGAGGGCAAGTAAGGAAAAGATAACAAATAGGTCACAAAATTAAAGGGAGGGGCTGAAACAACGGCTCACGTTATCAGACGGCGTGTAATCGCTCGATAACTTTTTTGTACCCAAATTCTAGAAACTAAAAATTTAAAATCGCTATTTGGAGGTGAGAACATGGCTAGACCACGTAAATTGAACGCTGCAAAAACAGGAAATCACAATAAAGAAGATTTAGAATATCAAGAACTTAAAGAAAATGGCTTATCTCAATTTAATAAGATTGATGTTAAGAGTGTTCCGTCTGATTTAACTAAAGAAGGTAAAAAAGAATGGAAACGTATCATTCCTTTACTCGAACAATTACCTATAGCAGAACTTGATTATGATCGTATCAAACGTTACTGCCAATTAGTATCACTTACAGATGAAGCGTATCGCCATATTATGCAACATGGCACAGTGAATGAAGAAGGTACAAAGCGAATACCTCAATACTTTACTTACATGGATGGCTTAAAAGAACTTAAATCAATCTGTGGGCAATTAGGAATGACGATTGACAGTCGAATGAAGTTAGTTGTCCCTACACCTGATGAACAAAAACAATCGGTTTACGATAAATTTGGTGTTGATGAAGATGACTAACGTAAAAATTAATAAAGAATATGAAAAACTGTTAGATATTCCTAATGAATATAAAGATGATGCTTACAAATACTGTGTCATGGTGCTATCTGGTACTTTTACCACTTGCAAAGATACGCAACTGGCTTGTATTCGTCATTTAAGAGATATTAAGCGAAGTATTGAAGATGATGACTTTAATTATGTATATAAACCGAAGCGTGCTAAGAAAGTAATCAAGTTTATTGAAGCTTTACCAGACACAAAAGGTAAGTTTCATAAATTAGCGATGTTTCAGAAGTTTATTATTTCAATGGTGCGTGGTTGGTTTGATGATAACGACTACTTAAGATTTAATAAAGCTTTTATCTCAATGGCTCGTAAGGGCGGTAAGTCACTTTTAGTCAGTGGTTTGGTACTGTATTCATTCTTATTCGACAGAGAACCAAGCGAAGGGCGACAAATCTTTTGTGCTGCGAATGATAAGAGACAAGCTAGTATTGTGTTCAATATGGTTGCTAAACAATTGATGTACTTTGTTTCTCAAGTGCCAGAACTTAAGAAAGATGTAAAAAAAGTACGTGAATTGCTTCAACACAATAAAGATGGTTCGTATGTTATGCCTCTCTCTCGTGATACTGGTGCCGTAGATGGTTTTGAACCGTTTTTGGCTGTTATTGATGAGTATCATGCTGCAAAAACGAATGAAATGCTCGAGTTGATACAATCTGGACAAGGTAACTTACTACAAAGTTTAATTTTCATCATTTCCACAGCAGGGTTTAACTTAAATGCACCGATGTACACAGATGAGTGGCCATATGCTAAAGAAATTTTGACGGGTAATTATCATGATGAACAATATTTCGCTATTATTTTCGAACAAGATAATGAGGAAGAATGGCAAGATAAGTCAATGTGGGCAAAAAGCAATCCGTTAATCAATGAAAGCGATGATTTAAAGGAACAAATCGAAGATTTCTTGCAAAAACGAGTTGATGAAGCAACTCAAAAAGGTACCATGTTCAGAGTTTTAGTTAAAAACTTTAATTATTGGATGCAAGCAAGCAAAGAATCTTACTTAGATTTCAATGATTGGAAGAAAAACGAAACTGAATTCGATATTAAAGGTACAAAAGCTTATGTAGGACTTGATTTATCACGTGCTGACGACTTAACTGCCGTATCGTTTATACACTTAGATGAAGTTAACAAAGAATATTACGTTACTAGTCATTCATTTGTGGGCACAAAAGGCGGATTACAAGCAAAAATTGAACGTGATCTTATTGATTATAGGCAAATGTCTCAACATGGCTATTGTACTTTAACCAATTTACAAAGTGGGATTATCAATAGTAATCAAGTACTCGACTACATAGAAAAATACATTATAGAAAACAACTTAGATGTACAAGCGATTTGTTATGACCCTCATGCCATTCACGGTTTCATTGCAGAAATCGAAAAACGTAATTGGCGTTATGAATTGATTGAAATCAGACAAGGTGCAATGACATTATCTAACCCAGTCATCGATTTTAGATTGAAGGTGATTGACGGACAGATTAAACATCATAAAAACCCACTTTTAGATATAGCAATTAAAAATGCAGTATCTAAAAACATTAATGATTCAGTCATGATTGAGAAAAAACTTAATCGCGAAAAGATTGATCCATTAATGAGTACAATATTTGCTTATGTCATTGCTAGTGAACACGAGTGGGATAAGAAACGAGCATTACCAATGTTTATATAGGGAGGTGCATCAAATGGAAGTAGTTAAAAACATCGTCGTATTATTATTAACTTTAATTGGTATAGCTTTAATCAGTTATGGTTTTAGCATTGCATGGAAACCATTAGGTTATATCGTCGGTGGTTTATTATTAACCGGCTTTGCATTGACCATTGACCAGCCTTTTCAGAGAGGAGGTGGAAATAATTAATGGGCGTATTTAATTTTAACGGTTTTAAACGAAGTAATAACATTAGTGTAGATAAAAATACTTTAAGAATGCTTACAGAAGTTAATGGTTTGGGTGATATGTCTTGGGCAGGTATTACATCGTTAAAAAATAGTGATGTATTTACAGCTATAGATATTATTGCTAAAGATATTGCCAGTACAAGTATTAAATTCAATGATACAGATAGCTATTTAGAAGATGATAAAAAGATTCTTAAGTTATTAAACAAGAGACCTAATCCATATCTTGACGCATGGCATTTTAAATACATCATTGTGGCTAATATGTTACTCAATGGTAATAGCTACATAGAGATTGTTAGAGATAAGAACAATACACCGATTGAACTTTACCACATGCAAAATAGCGCAGTATCAATTGAACAAGTTGATGACAAGATTAAATATAACTATATAGATGAAGTTGATGGTCATGTGCAATTAGATACTGAAGATGTATTACATTTTAGAATGTTTACATTAGATGGTTTTAATGGTTATAGTCCTCTGTTTGCATTAGCTAATGAAATTGGTATATCAATGGGTAGTAAAAAGTTCTTAGATGAATTCTTTAAAAATGGTGGTACTTCAACTGCAGTACTTAAGTATCAAGAAGGACGATATCCAGACGAAGAATTACCATTACTCATACCAAACTTTGAGAAAAGTCAACTTAAGAATAACAATGGTTTAGTCATGCTTGATGACACGATGACATTTGAACGTTTGAAAGTGCCAACTGAAGTATTGAATTTTTTAAACAGTTATAAGTTCAGTACCCAACAAGTTGCTAAGGCTTTCGGATTACCGATATCTAAATTAGGCATTGAAACGGTTAATACATCACTTAAAGATTCAGGTATTGAGTATTATAGAAATACACTCTATCCAATCTTTTCAATGATGAATGCAGAAATAGAAGAAAAATTATTTGTTCAGTCTCCTTATGAGATTACGCTTGATTACGATGTTTCAAGATTAGTTGATAGTGACCCGCAAGTTAAATTAGAACGTGTTACACAATTATTCACTAAGAAAATTATTACTTTAGATGAAGCGCGTGCACAATTTGGTTACGATCCTGTGGATAATGGTAGTCAACCAATGGCCGACTTAAACACTATCTTCTTAAAAGACTTGTCTGCATATCAAGATAGTAAGGTTCAGAAAAATATTGAATCTCTCAATAAGGGAGGTGAACCGAATGGCGAATAGTCAGATTGAAACCGGACAACAAGAAATGGTTGTCGAAGGGTATGCAATCATCTTTGACACGTTAAGCGACGACTTAGGAGGGTTTAAGGAAATTATTAGCCCGAATGCACTAAGTCAAGTAGATATATCGGATGTTAAATGCTTAATCAATCATGATTTTAATCAAGTAATTGGACGAACACAGGCAAGTACACTTGAGTTATCAGTAGATAATAAAGGATTGTACTTCAAATGCTATTTACCGAATACGTCTTATGCGCGTGATATATATGAAAATATCAAGGCAGGTAATGTTAATCAATGTAGCTTTTATTTCACATTACCGAATGATGATACTTCAGCACGAACATGGTCGAAAATAAACGGTGAATATGTTCAAACAATTAACCGAATTGAAGATTTGATTGAAGTAAGTATTGTAACAATACCTGCATATCAAGATACTTCTGTTGCAGTTGGTCAAAGAGCAAAAGGTTTAGACAAATTCAAAGACTTAGAAAAAACGAGCATAGAAATTGAATTAGAACGCTTACGTATTGATACGTAGGCTATTTTTTATGCCAAAAATTAAAAGGAGTGAAGTAAATGGCTACATTAGACGAACAAGCAAAGTCGATTAATGATTTAATTGATCAAGCACAAAAAGCAGTGAATGACGGTGACGTTGAGACTGCAAAGAAATTAAAAGAAGAAATTCAACAAGCGAAAGATGTGTATAACGAACAAAAAGAAATTGTTGATTCTGTAAACGCAGAGGAAAAAGTTTCTAATGGTTCAGACGCATCGAAAGAAAAGACAGAAACAGAAGTTAAAAACGACAAACCAGAAGCAGAGCCGGATAAATCAAAAGCACCTGCGAAACCTGTAGAAGAGCCTAAGAAAGAAGACATTGCAACAGAAGAAAAGCCAGAACCAACAGAACCTGTTGAAGATGATGAATTACCAGATGAAGAAGACAAGAAGAAATTAGGAGGAAAACGCTCTATGACAAGAAAAATTTTAGGAGACCAAGTATCTGATGAAGTTAAAGGCTTCGTTGAATACATTAAATCGAAAGGTGCGAAACGTGACAATGTGAAGTCAGTTGATGCACAACCAATCATTCCGGAAGATATCAAATATCAACCAGAAGAATTACCAGAAACATTTGTAGACTTGAAAAAATTCGTTAACGTGCAACCAGTAACAACTGCTGCAGGTTCTCACCCAATCTTAAACCCTGCTCAAGAAACAATGATCAGTGTGGAAGAATTAGAGAAAAACCCAGAGTTAGCTAAACCTAAGTTCACTGATGTAGATTACAAAGTAAAAACATATCGTGGACAAATTCCAGTATCTCAAGAATCTTTAGATGATTCAGAAGCAAATTTAGCTCAAATCGTTGCTCAAAACAATGCACGTCAAGCAGTGAACACGACTAATAAAGCAATCGCGGACGTTATGAAATCATTCACAGCCGTTAACACTGCAAACTTAGATGATATTAAACAAATCATTAACGTTGAAATTGACCCTGCTTACAACTTATCTTTAGTTGTTTCTCAATCGTTCTATCAAGCATTAGATACATTAAAAGATAAAAACGGTCAATATTTATTAAAACAAGATGTAACTAGTCCAACTGGTACTGTTTTATTTGGTCGTCCAATCTTTATTATTAAAGATGAATTATTTGGTGCTAAAGGCGAAAAACATGCTTTCATCGGCGATTTAAAATATGCTGTATTCTTTGCAGATAGAAAACAAGCGTCTGTTAAATGGATTGAAAATGAAATTTATGGACAAATTTTAGCGGCTTACATGCGTTTCGATGTTAAAAAAGGTGTTGATGAAGCAGGACGCTTCTTAACATACACAGGAACTGCAGGAGATTTAGGCACAGGTTCAGAGCCAACTGCATAATAGGAGGTTTTTAAATGGCTAAATTCAAAGTATTAAAACCATACAAAGATTTAGAATTAGATAAACAATTAAAAGAGAATGAAGAAGTTGAAATGACTGTCAAACGTTCAGAGGAAGTTGAAAAAACTTTATCTGATAATGGTTTTGACGGTCCTTTTTTAGAGCGAATTCAAGAAAAGAAAAAGTAGGTGATTAAATGCTTACTTTAGATGTGGAAGAAGTGAAAGCGAGAATCAGAGTTGATCATGATTTTGATGATGATGAAATTGAAGGGTTAATACAAGCGTCAGAACAACAAATACAAGGTGCAGTGAGTGGTTACGGACAAGCCGACCAATTTTATAAAGATAACAACTTGTATCGTTTAGCGGTGATTAATCAAGTAGGACATCATTATGAAAACAGATCAACAACAAGCCAATTTCAAAGGCATAACGTTTCTCAGTCCTCTTTAGCTCTAATTCAAACGTTAAGGGGGGCTTATGCTAGATGGAAATCGGACGCCTCAAACACAGAATAAAAATATTTAATCGCATAACAGAAATTAATGATGAAGGAACATACCAAACAATTACAAAGTTAGTTGCTACGCCTTTTTGTGAAGTATCCAAAACAACTATTAAAGAATTTAAAGAAATGGGATTAGACGCAAGGAGCGATACAATTAACTTTATCATTCGTTATCACCAACGTGTGGATATCGATTCAGGTATGATAGTTGAATTTAAAGGTAAGGAATATGAAATTAAATACATCGAAAGCGATTTTCAAGATATGGAACGTCTTATGTTGAAATGTGAGGTGGTTAATTAATGAGTAAACAACGTTATGATTCCGATAATGATATATCAGATAAATTAAGAAAACTGATGATTAATAGCGAAAAACAAGCAAAACAGGCAATAACAAAAGCTGCAAAAGTCTATGAAAGTAATATTGCTAGTAATACACCAGTTCATTCAAAACAAACACACTCAACACATGCTATTGAAGTGTTGAAGATATCTAATTTTCAACGCGATAGTTTAAACCCAACAAAAGAAGTTGGTTTCGACAAAGGACGTAAACGAACTGATTCTGGTTGGTATATTCACTTCCCCGATATCGGAACTACAGTCAATGGCACTGTGGGACAACCACCACAACACTTTATGAGACGTTCACAAGAAATGAGTAAAGCGCCAATCTATGCTATTTATAAAGAAGCAGTTAGGAAGATGATGGACGTTGACTAAACACCCAATCGTAAGAATATACACGCTACTAAAAAATGACACAGAATTGGCGCAACGCTTACCGAACAAAATATTTACTTTCGATATTCCTGAAAATTACCAAAAAGCACAATACACACCTTTCATCAGAATTACAGAAATACTCATGACCAACACTTTATATAAAGATGGCGATAGCTCACACTATCGCTTTTTGTTTGCAGTTGAAACTTTCGGCACTGATGTCCACACTGTTTATTCAATTAGCGAACGAGTGAACGAAGTTATCAAAAGTGAAAATGGTCGTTGTTATAACCGAAGTTTATCGAAAGATGATGAACTTAAATTATTTAATCAAATGCTTGAATTTGAAATTATATTACCAATAAAGGAGCAATAAATTATGGATAAAAAAGTAGCAATTACATGTGAAGGTTTTAAAGCACGTAGACAAGATGGCAATGGTTTTAAACAGGGTGAATTAACTGATATTCCTGGATTACAAGAAATCGAATTAGAATTGGAACAAGGTAATGAACCAGTATACGCTGACGGAGTTAAAAAATTAAACTTATTCAGTGGTATTACTGGTGCAACATTAACTACAAATTTAATGGAATTAGACAAAACTGAACGTACTGAATTCTTAGGTGTAAAAGTTGATAAAGGTATGGAGTTATATACTTCGGATTTAGTACCACCTTATTTATCAGTATCATGGAAATATCGTTGTAACGACGGGTCATACATTTACTATGGTTTAACTCGTGGTAACTTCAATATTCCAAACACAAAATCTTCAACTATGGAAGATAAACCAGAACAACAAGACCAAATTGAAATGGAAGGTTCATTTGTACAACGTGATACAGACAAATTAGTATTTGCACGTATTCACAGTGCAGACCCTGACTTTGATGAAACAGCATTCTACAATGCAATTCACGGTGAAGGTGCAGTGACGACTGCAGCAGAACAACCACAAGCATAATTGAATTAAGGCGACTTCGGTCGCCTATTTTTGTATACAAAAATAATTTAAAAGAGGAGCAACACAACTATGGCTAAAGTAATTTTAAAAATTGACGGTAAAAATAAAACATTTGTAAAAGACAAATTGAATTTAGGTGCTATGAAAGCACAAGCAGAATTTGAACAACAATTACAAAGTAGTTTCGGAGTAATTGGAGAATTACAAACGCTTTATCGTAAACATCGTGGCATTTTAATGAAGATTGAAAAAGTCGAAAGTAAAATCGCCGATACAGAAAGTGATGAAGAAGTAGAAAACTTATATCAAGAATTAGATGAATTAGAACAAACGGATGAATATAAAGAGTTTCTAAATAAATCAGAAGAATTACAAAAACAAGCACAAGAAGAAGCGGGAGAAGAAGATTTTGAACTTTACGATGAATTCGCTAATTTATTAGTTCGTGTATTTGATAATCAATTCACTGTAGATGAAGTGTTCGAAGGTTTAGAAGTAGAAAACTCATTATCTGACACATATAGCAAAATCTTTGCAGGAAATGATGCGGGAAAGTCAAAGAAAAAAGCGACTACAACAAAAACAAAACAGCAGACGACATAGTCCAAGATATCTATGAAGTATACCGTCATTTCATTGAAGAAGCACAATACAAGCCGTTTGAAGTTGACGCTATTTATATGGAAGACTTCAACAAATACTTTAGTACGAAAAAACGTAAACGTAAGGCTAGTAAGGTAGCAGAAGCAGGGGCATTAAGTCCTGAACAAATGATGGCAATTCTATAAAAAGTAAGGAGGTGGGATAATGGCAGATTTTAATTTAGGGGCGGAGGTTTCGCTTGACGTTGACCCGTTGAAAGCCTCCAAACAAACCCTAGAACGTAATTTAAAAGATATAAATAAAAGTTTAAGAAGTCAACGTTCTGAATTCAAAAAGAATGAATTGAGTGCAGAACAATTAGCAGAACGTGAAAAATCTTTAGGGCGTGCAGTTAAATTACAAGAAGGACTACTTGAAAGACGTAAGAAAGACTTACAAAGCGTCAGAGATGAAATGAGTAAATCTAATGTGGTTACTGACGCGCAAAGAACTAAATTACAAAGTGCTTCACGTGCAGTACAACAAGCAGAAAATCAACTATCTAATTACAATAGAGAATTGAAAGAAACTGAAGTCGCTTATAAACAGTTCAATCGTTCTACTGATCAAGTTAAAAATAGTCTTGGTGAATTAAAGAATAGGGCTAAATCGAGTGAAATTGCATTTAAACAGTCAACACGTTCAGTCGATTCTTATAAAGACCATTTAACAACAATGAACTATACGATTAGTAAATCGAAAGGTAACATTGATTTACTTAAAAAGAATTTACGCGAAGTTTCAAACGCACATGGTTCTGCAAGTAGACAAGCCGATAAATTAAGAAACGACATTCTAAAAGAATCTATCGCTATGCAGATTGCACAAGGTCGAGCAGATGAATTAGCAGACGAGTTGAAAGAAGTAGAAAGAGAACAGCGTAAAGTAGCGTTAGCAGGAACTATGATGATTGCAGGATTTACAGGTGCTCGTGCGTCTGTTGATAGAATTGCGACCACGTTAAGAAGTTTCGGCGAGCTTACTCAAGGAATTGTGGGCGAAGTCATGGCAACGCAATTCGCTAACTTAGTTCCTATTATGGGTTCTGTTGTGAGTGCTGGTGCCGGAATAGGTGGTATGCTTACGTCATTAGCTGGTGGCGCAATCGGATTAGGTGGTGCCTTTGGTATTGGCATGGGTGCTATCAATGCGTTTGCAGGACAAGCCACATATGCACTAAAAAAATTAGAAGATGGCGAGTTAAGAGTAACAAATGAAGTAAGAAGTTATCAAAGCGCTTTAAACGGTCTTAAAAGTAGTTGGGACGGGCTTATTGCTCAAAACCAATCTGCTATTTTTAATACATTAACCAATGGTATTAAAACAGCAAACTATGCATTAAGAACACTTAACCCATTTTTAACTACTACTGCTAGTCAGATTGAAAATATGAGTGGTCGTATGCATACGTGGGTCACTTCTTCACAAAACGCTCGTACTGCTTTTAGTATCTTAAATAATCAAGGTACAAAAGCATTTGGCAATTTGCTAAATGGTGCATATCACTTTTTTGATGGTACAGTAGCCGTATTTAATAAGCTTAGTCCGCTATTTGTGTGGGCATCAAAAGGCTTTGAAAATATGGGGTTATCATTTAGAAGATGGGCGAATAGTGTTGAAGGATCTAAAGCAATTAATAGTTTTGTACAATACACAAAAACGAACTTACCGATTGTAGGTAGAATATTCGCTAACGTTTTCAGTGGTTTATTCAATTTATTTGGTGCATTTGCAGGACATTCTCACAATGTATTGTTAGGAATTGAAAGTGTAACAGAAGGCTTTAAACAATGGAGTGCACAACTAAAAAAATCTGACGGATTCCAACAATTTATTAATTATTTAGAAACAAACGGTCCTAAAGTATGGAGTATTGTAAAAAACATTTCTATGGCACTTTGGGGATTGATTAAAGGTATGGCACCTGTTGCAAGTGTAACTTTAAGTTTAACTGCTGCAGTTACACAATGGCTAGCTAGTATGACAAATGCACATCCGTGGATTGGTAAACTTCTAGGTAGCACAGTAGCTTTAACAGGTGCGATGATGTTGTTCTTGAAACCTATATTTTTAGTAAAAGGTGCATTAACTGGTATGCGTGACGCATTACTTGCAGTGACAGGAGCAGAAACATTACTAGGTAAACAAGGTGCATTTGCTACTTTAGGTATGAAACGACAAGCAGTGCAAGCAAGAATAAGCGCTATTGCCACAAGAGCATGGTCAGTTGCAACTAAAGCTGCAGCATTTGCTACTAGAGGGCTAGGTTTAGCTATAAGATTTATGAGTGGTCCTATCGGTTGGGTTATCACTGGTATTGGACTTTTAGTTGGTGCAATCGTATATCTGTGGAAAAACAATGAAACTTTCCGTAATTTCGTTATTGGTGCATGGACAGCTATTAAAAATACTGCAATATCCGTTTTCGGTTTCTTAAAACCTTATATTGTTGGTATTTGGAATGGAATTAAAACGGCATCATTAGTCGTATGGAATTTAATGAAAACATCTGCGACACTAACATGGAACGCAATTAAATTTGCTATTCAAAACCCAATTCAAGCCTTAAAAAACGCTCTTTCATTTATTTGGAATGGTATTAAAGCTGGTGCTTTATTTGCGTGGAATTCCATAAAAGTGGGCGTCATGGCGATAATTGGCGGTTGGTTAGCGTTAGTTCGTGCTAATTTCGCTATGTGGAGAACTATAATCACTGGTGTATGGAATGGAATTAAATACGTATCAATTACGATATGGAACGGTATTAAAAACGGTGTAATGGCAATTATTCGCGGTTGGATTGGACTAGTTAGAGCTAGCTTTAATGGTTTGCGTGGTTTCTTTAGCGCCATGTGGAACGGTATTAAAAACGTTTCTATAGCTATTTGGAATGGTATAAAAAATGGCGTGATTACTATTGTACGGGCTTTAGTAGGCAATGCTAAGCGAAATATATCCACTTTACGTAGCTTTATTTCTGGTGTATGGAACGCTATAAAAGGTATTTCGTTACGTGTTTGGAATGCAATAAAAAATGGTGTAGTTGGTGCAATTCGCGGATTGTCCAGCGGTGTACGTAAAATAATAGGAACATTACGAGGTTGGATAGTATCAGCGTGGAACTACATCAAAAACAAAGTCATTGCTTTAGCCAAAGCTTTAGGTGCAGGTGTAAAACGAGCTTTTAATAGTCTTTGGGGAGCGGTCAAAAAAATATTTGCTTCTATACGTAATTTTGCAGTCAAAACATGGACATATATTAAAAATAAAGTTATTTCACTTGCAAAGGGACTTTATAGTGGTGTAAAACGAGCTTTTACTGGCACTTGGAATTTTGTAAAGCGCGTATTTAATAATATAAAAAACTTTTCTGTAAAAGTATGGAATTATATTAAAAATAAAGTAGTTAGTTTAGCCAAAGGATTATATAACGGAGTCAAACGGAATTTTACAGTTACTTGGAACATTACTAAGTCAATATTTGGCAAATTACGTGGTTTGTTAACTAAAACTTGGAAGAATATTAAAAATTCTGTAGTAAGCCACGCAAAAGGTTTATGGAGTGGTGTTAAAGGAACTTGGAGTAGATTAAAGAGTGGTACAAGTTCAACATTTGGAAGAGTAAAAAGTGATACTATTTCTAAATGGAAAGGTATGAAATCTTCTGTAACTGGTTTAGCCAAAGGTTTATGGAGTAGCGTTCGTAATACCTTTAGAAACATGGCAAGCGGGCTTAAAACTTTAATCGGCAGAATTAAAAGTCACATTAGTAATATGGTTGGTGGCGTCAAAGGCGGTTTAAATAAATTAATTGGTGGTGTTAACTGGGTAGCAGGTAAGTTAGGCATGGATAAATTGCCAACTTTAAAACTACACACAGGTACAACACATACACAAAAATATGTAACAAATGGCAAAATAAATCAAGATACATTCGCTACAGTTGGAGATAAAGGACGAGGTAATGGTCCTGGTGGTTTCAGACACGAAATGATTCGTTATCCTAATGGTAGAACTGCGATAACTCCTAACCGTGATACTACTGCATTTTTACCTAAAGGAAGTCAAGTATATAATGGTGCCCAAACACATAGTATGCTAAATAATCACCCCGCATTCGCGACAGGTACTTTGCCAAAATTTGCTAGTGGTACTATGTTCAATCTTCTTGGTGGAGGTAAAAAGCCAAAAAAACATAAACATGAAGATGCTAACGATTCAGATGAATCATTAGGAAGTAAGTTAGGTAATATGTGGGGTGGTGTTAAAAACGCTACCATTAAGGCTGTTTCTACAGGAGTAGGTTGGGCGAAAGCAGCAGGAAAAACTGCAAGTAAGGTTATTGGAGATGTATTAGATTATATTGAAAAACCTAGCAAACTTGTTGAAAAAGTATTTGATATTTTCGGTGTTGGTGTGAAAACATTTGGTATTCCAAGCGGTGCAGAATTACCATTCAATATGATGAAAGGTATGTTTGGCAAGCTTAAAAAAGGAGCTATCGATAAGGTAAAAAACTGGCTAGAAGAATCTGGCGGTGGTGACGGTGGTTATATCAAGTATCTCGATAACATCACCACACCATATAGTCCGAATGGACCGCCTCCAGGTTATGCATTTAGTTGGCCTCATCCTGGTATCGATTTACCATACAAATATGAGCCTGTTTATTCAACTATTAGCGGTACAGCCAGAGGTAAAGAAATGCCTGGTGGTTTTGGACATTACATCGAGGTCATTGGTGGAGCTTTAAAAGTTATTTATGGTCATTTAAGTAAATGGAATATTAAACAAGGCCAAAAAGTTCATCCAGGTACTAAGTTAGGTGTGTCAGGTAATACTGGTGCTAGTACAGGACCACATTTACACTATGAAATGCATCGAAATGGCAAACCTATCGACCCTGTTAAATGGTTAAAATCACATAACGGTGGCGGGGGCAAATCTGGAGGTAGTCGTGCTGCAAGTGCATGGCGTCCAGAAGTAATTAAAGCTTTAAGGGCTAACCATTTACCGACATCAGGTGCTTATGTTAACGCTTGGATTAGACAAATTGATTCTGAATCAAGCGGTAATGCAGGCGCACATCAAGGTATTCATGACGTAAACAGTGGTGGTAATGAAGCACAAGGTTTAGTACAGGTTACACCTTCTACATTTAGAGCTTTTAAAATGGCTGGTCACGGTAATATTTTAAATGGATTAGATAACTTAATGGCAGGTATTCATTATGCTAAAAGTAGATATGGCAGTAGCATGTTAGGCGTTATCGGTCATGGTCATGGTTATGCAAAAGGTACAAACAATGCTCGTAAAGGTTTCGCTAACGTCTTTGAAGAAGGTGGCGAAATCATGCAAATGCGTGGAGGCGAGACAGTTATACCGAATGATGTATCTATTGAAGCGTTTAAACAAATTGCTAACAGTGATATATTTGCACGTACTCAATCGGCAGTTTATGAAGCTATCTCACGCTATGCAGATGAAATAAGACAAGATAAAGCGCAAAAGCAACAAGAACAATACCGTAAAGATATGGAATATCAAGCATTAAAAGAACAAAACAATAAATTAACATCTCTCGTAGATAAAATGGATACGATCATTTCATCCCTACTTAATATTGAAGATTCAAGCGAAAGAACTGCGAATAAAAAAACAGTTATAGATAAATTCAGTCATGAGAAAGAAGTAAACAGTATTGTGGACAAGCGAGAACGTAATAAAGTAAGAACTTCAAAATTCAAACCAAGATTAACATAGAGGAGGTGGTATTTTGAGCGACGCTTTAATTATTAATGATAAAAAACTAAATGATGTTTATATCGAAAGAGGGTTCAAAATACCCTCTTTTAATTTTGCATTAGAAACAGAAGAAGTTTCAGGTAGACCTGGTGCAATTTTAAAAGATAGAAAGATAGGAGCGTTAGAATTTGATTTACCTTTAATTATTAGAAATGATGTACATACTGAACAGGGTAAAGAAAAAACACATGATGACGTAATCAATGAATTAGTTAAAATATTTAATCACGATGAATCAGTGCGGTTAAGATTCGCTAGTCAAAATTGGTACTGGAATGCATATATAGCAGGGCCATTTGAATTTAATAAAGATGTTGGTATGCAAGCAGAATTAACATTAAAAGTACATGTGTTAGATCCCTACAAATACGTCGTTGAAGGTACAAAAAATACAGCTATATCAGACCAAGTCAGTTTGGTTAGTACAGGTACTGCAGATAGTCCAGTAATTATTCAAGCAACAGCATTACAAAATGCAAGCTATTATATGATTACTAAGAACGATGAAGATTACTTCATGATTGGCGACGATGACTTGGATAAACCAGTTGAAGATTACTCTCCAATTCTTTGGAATAATGAGATGCGAGCTTTTACAGGTTGGGGAAAACAATCAGGAAGCACCATCAATGATAATTACACAGGCGGTACCAATGGTGGTAGTTTTGAAATGAGTTCATCAAACGATGCATTTAAATTAAAACAAGATAGTATCACTTCGACAACAGGTTGGAATGGCGCAGAATATAAACACAGTTTTGGTAAATCAGCACAAGACTTTGCATCCACATTTAAAATACATGTTAATCAAAAAAATAAAGGCTCTACACATTGTGCCCAATATTTATATGATACAGATAATCGCCTAATTGCAAGTATTGGTTATCGAAATGCTAGAGCAAGCCAAGCGGTTGGTAGTATTGTAATTACACTATTTGACCAGTTAGGCCAACAAAAGAAAATATATGAATATACAAATCTGCCTATGTTTTATAAATGGGAAGATATTGTTTTATATATACGTTTAGAACGTGTAGGTACTACATTTAAAATCAAAACTTGGAAGTATAAAGAGCTCGATTATCCTAAACGTGTCATTCCAGTTGATGTAAATGAAAAGCAGTGGGAAGATAGTGGGAAGTTTTACCAACGACCTATCGCAGCAGTAAGTATTTATATTGCAAAGAATGGTAGCTATAATCACATGCCTACGTATATTTTAGGTAGTTATACTCATGAGAAATTACCTAAGCCCCCTAAAGCACGTGACATGATAATTAAAAAAGGTGATGTGATTAACATTAATACACAAGATAAAACTGTGACGATTAATGAAGATCCGTCACTTGATTTAAAAACGTTTGGTAGTGATTTCTTTAATATCAATAGTGGTTATAACGAATGTATCATTTATCCAGAAAAAACTTTTGACACTACCGTTTATTGGCAAGATAGATATTTATAAGGAGGTGACGAATTGAAACATACAGGCATTCATATTTTAGATTTTAATGACAAAATCATAGACTTTATTAGTCAAAGTGATGGTGCTTTAATCAATGCAGTGATGAGTACCAACGCCGAAGAAAAATCAGAAACATTCGATTTCACAATGTTAAATGATCGTGCTGAACATTTGCGTGAACGTAATCGTATTATTGCACAAGATAATAATGGTGTTTATCGTGAGTTCATTATTTCTCATGTGGTAGATAACTTTGATGGTACAACTGATGTAGAAAGTAATGCTTCATATTTAGAAGATATCGATAAATCACGTCCAATTAAACCCGGGAAATATAGTTCGTATAGCACGTCTCAAGCCTTGAATGAGACGCTACGTAATACTGGTTGGGAGATGTCAGACGACACTGAACACGGTGGTATGAGAACAACATCATGGACATCTTATTCAACACCGTATGAAGTTATCAACATGTTATGCACAACATACGGTATGGTGGCAGAATACTATATAGAACTTGGTTCTCATACGGTAGAACATAGATATGTAACGTTAAAGAAACCAGTTAGTCTATTTAAAGGTAAAGAAATTACTAAAGGTAAAGATTTAACAGGAATGACACGTACCGTTGATATGTCAGAAGTACGGACTGCATTATATGCGATTGGTCCTGAAAACGACACTGGACAACGATTAGAAAAAATAGTTACAGATGATGACGCTCAGGCACAGTTTGGATTGCCTGGGCGTTACTTATGGAGTGTGTATGAACCAGAATCAGACGATAGCAATATGACTGATGAGCGTTTAACCACGCTTGCTAAAACTGAACTTAACAAGCGTAATAAATCGGCAATCAGTTATGAAATCACTTCTACAGATATTCATAGACACTATCCAGAAATGGTTGTATCCCTCCACGACACAGTACGTATTAAAGATAGAGATTTCAGACCACCGCTTTATATAGAAGCAGAAGTCATCGGCGTTGATTACAACTTACTCACTGATGAAAGTAACTATAAATTCGGCAACGTAGTTGAATATGAAGAAAATAACTTAAGAGATATATTCAATAAAAAACTTGCCGATATAAGTAAGAAATTGAATGATAATGTGAGTAATGTTAATACGATTGTTAAAGATGCAGTAGCAGGCCAATTAGAATACTTTGAACGTAAGATATTTAAACAAGATACGCCACCGGAAAATCCGGTTAACGATATGCTTTGGTACGATACGAGCAATCCAAATGTTGCAGTATTAAGACGATATTGGAACGGTGAATGGTTAAATGAAACTGTAGATGATGTTGAGAAAATTGGTGGTGTAACTAGGGAAAAAGCACTATACGATAGCATAAAAAATGCTTTTGAAAATCTATCAATCCAACATGCCAAATTAATGGATGAAACTTATGCGGTATTAAATAACGAATATCTCGTTGATACAGATTTAAAAACAAAATTACAAACTGAATTAAATAATGTTGATGGTATCTATCAAAAAATCAATAGTGATTTAGGTTCTATCACAAGTGATACTGCCACTATAGGTACATTAATAGATATTCAAAGTCAATTTAGTTCTTATCGACAAAAGTTACAAAACTTGTATAAAGCTATGCGTAACGCTCAAATATCTGCAGATAAACGTTTGAAATTACTTCAATCACAATACACTGATGAGAAATTTAATGACGCATTGAATAAGGTAGCTAGTAAGTTTGGTCTAACTGTTGATAGTAATAACAATATGGTTGGCACACCGAATGTGATTGAAAAGGCAATACAAGCCTCACGAGAAGATACTGCCGAGCAATTAAAAAGTTATGTAAAGAGTATGGATTATCAAACTGATAAGAACGGCATTGTCGAACGTTTAGATAGCGCAGATAGTGAACGTAAACAGTTAAATAATTTAATTAGCGATAAAGTGAGCTTGAGTGAGTACAAGAATATGGCTATTGGTACAAGAAATTTAATTGCTAATAGTGATTTTTTAGCGGGATTAACATATTGGCGAAATGTTGGAGCTACTACACCCGCAAATTCTTATGATACAACTCTTACAGATATGCCAAATGGTTTTACTAGTGTGGCAGTGTATGAAAGTAACGACGCTTCAAAAGAAAAAGGGATAGCTCAAGACAACTTATCTCTTGAGATCGGTAAAGAGTATGTATTGAGTGCTTGGGTTAAAATTTTAAATGGCGCACCGACATTCAGGTTGCAAGCAGGTAAAACGAAATGGATTAATCAAAATTTTGAAGGCAATAACACATGGCAAAGATACGAGTTTGTATTTACTGCTTATGAATCGCCAATGAACATCTATATTTTAAAACCTAATAACATAGTAGACTCTAAAGTTGCTATTACCGGAGTTCAACTCGTTCAGGGTAATAAAAATACGGATTGGAAAGCTTCAGATAAAGACACCGACACAAAACTAACCAACATGACGACCTCTATTACACAAAATGGTCAAGATATTCAACAAAGAGCGACTAAAGAAGAATTTAATGCTAGTAAGAAAACGTTAAGCAAAACAATTAGTGATTTCACAAACAACGTCGCAACAGGTATGACCTTTACTTACGACAAAGACGGTGCCATTCAGAACATGAATATCGGTCAAGATGGCATTAAATTGAAAGGCGATAAAGTCGATATCACAGTGAATAAAGACTTTAATGTGACAACACAGAAGTTAGACAACAAAGTTGGTAAAGATGAAATTGTAAATAGACTTAACCTTTCAAATGAGGGTTTAAATATAGATGTAAACAAATTAGGTATTCGTGGTGGAGATGATAAGACCTATCTTACTATCCAAAATAAACGTATTTTATCTAAAGGTTATTTCACTAGAACTTGGGCGAACGTAACAGACACATCAAATTTAACGGTTGGTATTAGAGATGGTTATATTATGGCTTCAAATGAAGATACAGGATATAACTTATATATGACAGAAAAAGGTTTGTCCACAATGATGAGTGGTGCAGGAGATGAAACTGCAGGAACGTTAGAGTTTCATTCAACTAAGTATAATGATCGTTCGAGAGGTGTTAGATTACATTCGACTTATGGAGCTGTAGCATTAGAGAGTGATTATAGTAGAATAATTCTTAACTCTAACCTAACTGTTAATATTGAAAGTAATTCCGGTTCTGTTTATGTTAGACCGATGAAAGATAACAGAACAGGTACCAATGAGTTTAGATTTTGGGTTAAAAATAATGATACAGGAGCCGATACCGATGGTGTTTTATCCTATGGTTTGATCACTGGTACGAATAATAGTCCTTATGACTTTGGTTCGGGTATCAGATTTGATAAATCGCCAAAAACGAATTATGTATACGCAACTGATAAAGATGGAAATATTGGCTCAGGAGACTTCTATGCTAGAGCTTTATTAGGTGATTGGTTTGCTAAAAGTTCAAACTTATATGCTTGTGTCGATGACAAGTTAAGAATAACTAATAAATTAAGTTACAATAACGGAAATCCTAATTATAGAGATTTACAATGTAGAGATATCCAATCTAATTCAATAAGACTTAATGATACGAATGGTAAAGACTTTTATATTGGGGTGTCATCAAACGAATTACGTGTAACGAACAATTTATTTTGGAATGGTGGAGACACTGGGTATAAACCGGTTAGAGCAAGTGACTTTATTAAAGCCTCAAGTGAGAAGTATAAAAAAGAAATTCAAGAATGGAATTATGACGCATTATCAGTGTTGAGCAACGAACTAAAACTCTATAGTTATAAGTATAAAGATGATGAAAAAGAAGTAATTCATCATGGCCCTGTTATTGGAGATAACTATGATACCCCAGTCGAATTTATACTACAAGATGGCGTTAACACTAACGAAATGTTGTCATGGTCTTTAAGAGCGATACAACAATTAAACGAAAAAGTTGAGAAACTGGAGGAACAAATCAATGAAAGATAACAATAACAATCAATTACAAGCTAATCCACAACTAACAATAGACTTTCTAACACAGGAAGCGGCAAGACTAATGCAAGAAAACGCAATGTTAAAAGCAATCATTCAAGAACAAAATGAAAGTGCGGAGGAAGAGTAATCCTTAGCACTATTTTTATACAAAATTTTAGGAGGTCATTAAAATGGCGAATGAAGTAGTAAATAAAAAAGAAAATTATATTTTAGTGCAGGTAGATGAAAAAGGTGTAGAAACTGCGTTAAGTATTGATTATCGTGGACAATTCTTCCCAAGTGTCAACACATCATCTGCTTATAAAGTTGTAGAAAAGGATAAAGCAGATAAGTTAGCTTCAAGATTAAATGCATTGAATGAATTAAATCTTGAATTTGGTATAGTTCAAGAATTAATGACAATTAAAGTAGCTAAAGAAATTATAGATATTAATTATACAGAGGAACCACAAGTTTAATGCTTGTGGTTTTATTTTTGGAAACAGAGAGGTGCTAAATTGAAAAAGACTTATTTTGATTATATCCATAAAGTTATTTTATACATGGGGTTTGGACTACTTATGTTCGAAAGAGGTTTCTTTTGGGCAAAAGAACAAGAAGATATATTAGACGATTCAAAGTTCTATGTAGCACTTCATAACATCATGCCTATTTGGGTATGGGGAATTCTTGGTATGGTATTTAGTTTAATGTTGATCATCGCTCCTTTTTTCTTACCTAAAAGAGAAATGAATAATACTTTTAATTATTTAATTATGTTGGGCGGTGCAGGTAATGCTTTGTTTTACTTCTTAATGACATCGGCAAGTATATTTCATGCTATTAATTGGCTTACACCATTGCAATTTTCCACACTTGCAGTGCTAAATTTTATAATTTGTGTGCTTGGAGTGATAGGCATTGTCCGAAAACGATGAAAAATATGTATTGCGACACGAATGGGAACGTAACACAGGTAAGATATATGAAAGAATCAACGAGAACGATAGAAAACACACAGAGGCAATTAGTAGTTTGAATAACAAAGTGGATAAACAAACGGTAATTCAAGAACAAACCTATGAATCACAAAAGAAACAAGAAGGTCATTTAGAAAAGATTAGTGATAAAATGACAGATTTTGTATCAGAAGTTAACGACTTGAGGTATGAAGTTAAAGGTCACGACGAACAAATAAAAAGTTTCAGTCAAATATTAACTAAAAAACAAACATTCAATGTAGGTATAGCTACTGCAATTGTAACAGGTATATTTGGTTTATTATCTGCAGCAATTGGACTAGCACCTATATTATTTAAGTAAAGTCGGCGCTATGCGTCGGCTTTTTATTTTTAAGGAGTTGAAGTAATGGAAAATGTATTAAATTTAAATGATTCAAATGATGGTAATCGCATTAAACAAGGTGACTTATCACACATGAGATACATCTTAACTGACGCTAATAGTGATGATTTAAATCTTAACGATAAACCTGCAAAAGTTTACTTAACTGATTCGACAGGTGTCAAATACATCTACGATACGACAGTTAAGCAATCAGACAATGTCTATGTGTGCGATGTAGTGATCAATCAAATTATACCGGCAGGCACGTATACATTAGAAATATGGGTTGATAATCGCTATGTATTCCCATCTGACACTAAAACGAAGATACAAGTCACTGAAAGTGTTATTGGTCGTCAGATAGTTAATGTAGAAACGCATAATTTATGGGACGAGATTTTAGAATATGGTGTTAAGAACGGCATGATTAAGCAAGACAGTGGTTCTGATTTCGTTATAGGTAATCAACCACCTACTGATAAGAATAAAATTTGGATAGATACGGGAGTGAGTAAGTAATGGCAGATGTAACAAATGGTGTATTAAAGTTTTATGATGAGAAAACGCAAAATTGGGTCGTAGTTGAAACAGAGCCAATCGCAGAGAAAGTTGTAGAAATTATGCGTGATGATTGGTTATCACATAAAGGACAACTTGAATGTTGGTTGTTGAAATACACAACAGAAGATGACCCGAATTTACCAGAACCAATATATGTAGCTTTATTTGTCGATAGTGAATCAGTTAAAAACTATGACAGAGATACATTAGAATATTTCTTTAAGGATTATATTAATAATTTATCAAACAAGAAAAATTTCAAACTCAACAACTTTATTAAGGAAATGGAAGATACAAAAGTGGTTCTACCACAACAATTTAATGTAGAAATCAATATGCACATTAACGACCCGGAAATGACAATGCTTTTAAAAGAACATAATAATATCACTGATAACTCGACTGTTACTGATGTGTTAATCAATAATACAGGTTCACTCACTGCAAGCTACATTTACAATGGTCATGCAATTCCAGAAAAACAATACACTCACAAAGCTAACCTTTAAGGTTGGCTTTTTATTTTACTCAAAAGGAGATAATCAAATGACTTCAGATAAATTAAAACAATATATTGGCTTATTTGGTGGTATGTTAGGGGCTTTATACCTTGCATTAAAAGCAAGTGGAATCGAAGTTCCTTTTTTAATGCCCGATAAATTAGACGCATGGCAAAACTTCGCTACGTCAATAGTACCTTTTGTAATTGCGATATATGGCGTCTATAAAAACACATATGTTATTCACTCGCATTCAAAAGCACAAGAAGAATACTTAAAAGAAAATAATTTAAAATAGGAGGGTTATAGATGGCTACAGAAAATTGGAAAGGTGTTAAAGTAAGATATCAATTACTAACAAAAGGAACGCGACGATATGGAGAAACAATGGATGGTGGAAAACCACAATTCATCGTTGCACATGATACTGGTAATATTAATACAACTGCTCAATCGAATGTGACCTATTATGAAAACACTTATAATATACCTTGGAATAACGTAGCTAGTGCTCATATATTCGTTGACGATAAAGAATGTATCATTTGTATACCAACAACAGAGAAAGCTTGGCATGTACTCTATGACGCCCCTACAGATAACATTTGGTACAACAGAGACGCTAATGATGTAGCGATAGGTGTCGAAATATGTTATTTCAGTGATAAAGAACGTAGTAGAAAAGCATTAGATAACGGCGCTAGAGTATTAGCATATCTTGCAGAGTATTGGCATATTGATTACAAAACTAGAATGCCAGGACATCAAGATATTCAAGCAGATAAACAAGATCCAGGCAATGCATTAGAGGCGTCGGGATATGGTAGAAATACATCAAATCTTGATAAGTTAGTAGCTAAATACTACAAACAAAACGTAAAAGTTAAAGCTACACCAGTGAAAGTAGAAAAAGGCTCGACATCATTTACACGTGAAGAATTCGTAAAATGGTTAAAATCTACAGTAGGTAAACAATATGATTATGATTTATACGCTGCTTTTCAATGTGTTGATTATGCAAACGTAGGTTGGGACAAATTATTTGGTCATGGTCTTAAAGGTAATGGAGCGAAAGACATTCCTTTTAATGCTTATAATAAAGATAAGTTTAAAAATGAGGCTACAGTATATAAAAACACACCTAGTTTTTTAGCTAAACCAGGCGATTTAGTCGTTTGGGGAGAACAAATGGGCGATGGTTGGGGTCATGTTGCTTGGGTTGTTGAGGCAACACTCGACGAGATTACAGTGCTTTGATTAAAAAGTTGCGGTTCTTCGACCATATTGGTATAATTAAAGTAAATTAATTATACGGGGGTTTAGATATGGGGATTAGAAATATGATTGGTGTTAAAAAGGGTGTATATACTTTAATTGAACCTATTAAAGGAAAGCCACAAGGAATATTTTATTGTCACATATGTGGAAAGAAACACGTAGGAAATTTATATAGTTGGTATCATAACGGTAGAAGAAAATGTGGTCACCAACAAGTAGATCACAGATTGTATCATAGGTACAAAAAAATGATTGAAAGATGTCATAACCCAAAAAACCAAAGATATAATTACTATGGAGGAAAAGGTATCCATGTATGTGAGAGATGGATAAATTCTTTTGAGAACTTTCTTGAAGATATGGAAGATTCTTTTGAAGAAGGTTTAGAACTTGATAGAATCGACAATTCTAAAGGTTATTCACCAGAAAATTGTAGGTGGGTAAATCATAGCGAGAATATGTTAAATAGAAATGGTTTTAAAAATTCTACTGGTTTTCCAGGGGTTAGAAGATATTATAATAAGTATTATGGTAGATTTCAAAATAATAAAAAGAATTATCGAACAAATTCTTTTAACACCCCGCAAGAAGCATACAGAGAACTGCAAAAATTAAAACGGAGCCTTTGATAAGTAATTATCATAGCAAACCTCTCTAATTCATGGGAACCCCTAACGTAAAGTCGAGGGCAATCATGAGCGAAGCTCATATGGTAATGATATGAGAACGTGCAACGACTATCGAAAATACACTAGACACTCATACGAGTGTTTTTTTAGTGGAAGTGAGTAGAGTACATTCAAGCGTATGGAAACGGGAGGCAACCTGCTAGGTTGATGATATAGTCTTTTCTATATAGAAATATATAGCAGTTCATAAGAGAACGTTGTTAAATTAGCGACTTAACAAGAAAATATAAGGAACAAAACTGGCTAGGTGGTGGTTGGACAAGTGGACCAATCAATAATGGAACTGGTTGGGAAACGGTCACACGTCGTAAACACGAATACGACACACAAATGTGGTTTGTACGTCCTAAATTTAGTAACAAGAAAGCAGAATCTAAATTACTCAAGAAATCAAAAGAGAAAAAGAAAGAAAAGCAGATCACATGGAATTGGAAAGGCAGATTTACTACTAATACAACAATCAAAGTAAGACGTAGTCCAAGCTTGAAAGGTTCTGTAGTTCCAAGTTCTGATTGGTTATTATCAAATCAATGGGTAGACTTTGTCAGCATTACTAAAAAAGATGGCTATTGGTGGGCGAAATTCAAATATCCTACTAATCCATCATCAGGTTATTTCTACTGTGCATTATGTAAGATAACAGATAAGCAAGAAAGAATTAAAAAAGAGAAGTATTGGGGTTCCATTAAGTGGAAATAATGTGTTATATTATATATGGATTTCAATCCAGTTTAGTTATAAGATGTTTTAGATAGTTACTTTTTCTCTATTTAGAGGTAGTCGTGGGGACTACCTCTTTTTTTTGTGTAAAAAATAGTTTTGCGGTTCCATTAAGCGGAAATAATATGTTAAGCTATTTATAGTTTTCAATCCAGTTTAGTTATAAGATATTTTAGATTCTTATTTTTTCTCTTTTCAAGGTAGTCCTTTCGGCTGTCCTATTTTTTTGTTAAAATGTAAATGGGTACCAACAAGTCCTTTGGATTTCGCTTGGGAGACACTGGAAAGGGGTAGTCCTAGTGACTGCCCTGTTTTTTTGTGTTATGATGTACATTACATGCTATAAAATTATCAATGCTGTTTTAAATTCATGAATTGTTATGTTCCTAATAACCACCTATGCATGTCACTGGGTGGTATTATTATGTTACAATATGAGAACATGCATCAAAATTATGAAACGACAGAAATTTCAAAAACTGAAAAATCCATCTAACCGTCTATGCATGCCACTGGACGGTTTTTTTATTTGACTTTATATAAAACAATGTGTATTATTATGGTTAGAAAGAGATGTGTATGTTTGCTGACAATTAATGTATAACTTGATACGTTATTATCAGTTTTTGTAGGGCGGTCTTAAAGATCGTCCTTTTTTAGTTCTAATATAATTGCTAAACGCGTTATAATTAACTACAAATTGCGGTACATATTTGAGGAGTGTACTTGAGGTAACTGTTGCGACGGTTGCCTTATTTTTTATGCCTAAAAAATGTTGCCAAATGGCAAAATAATTGTTGACTTATTGCCAGTTGGCAATTATAATATAAATATAAAGTAATCGAGGAGGAAAAATAAAATGTTAAATATATATTCTGAATTCAAACAATGGGCTAAAGAAAGCAGTAAATGGTTTATGGATACAAAAGATTGGTTTAAATTCGAGACGGAAAATAAAAGTTTCTATGTGTTCCCTGCAGATAACGGAGATACTATTGAGATTGAAACTTATGAAAAAGGCGGTTCTTTCGTAGGTTCAAGTAGAAACCTACCTGCAGTTTCTTGGGCTATCAATTACACTAAAGAAATGGAGAACGAATAATGAGAAAAGAAATTCGAGATCTATTGAATAGCAATATCACATCATATGAGATTTCAAAAGAAACGGGTGTTTCTAATTCTGTAATATCCAGATTAAGAAATGGTGAACGTGAAATCGGCAAAGTTACACTTGAAACAGCAGAAAAATTATATGAATACGAAATGGAGCGAATTAAAATGAATAAATTAACTTATGTAGTAGATATGCACAAACAAGATAAGACCTTAGAAATTATTACAAAAGAAGGAGAAAGTTTCTACTTGTATGAAATTAGTCCACAATGGTTTGATAAAAAAGATTACATTCTTGAATTAATTAAAGATGAAGATTTAAATTTGCATTTCGACGGCGAAGAAATCGAAGAACCAACACAATTTGATTACACAATTCAAGAGGTAAAAGACGAGTTAAATAACTTATAATATGTTATAATATACCTAACGATAACGTCTTATCGATACTATATTCTACTAACCACATTCTTATGAGTGTGGTTTTTTGTTTATATAAATGTTAAGATTGTTTCTGGAGCCCCCAGCTCCAAATTTCTTTAAGCATTTAGTGTTTTTTAGCCACGTTCTTTGTGAGCGTGGTTTTTTATATGTATAATATGTTACAATTTTATACGGAGTTCCCCAACTCCATAATTGCTTACATTCAACAGTTATCTTCTGCCACACTCTTAATTGAGTGTGGTTTTTTATTTAGGGACTCGGGTCCCTAAAAAGTCCCTAAAAATTGGTTTTATATGGTGTGTTATTAATAGACAAAATAAAAAGAACCCCGTCGTTATGGGATTCTTAATTTTAAAAAGTGTTTAATTTTTGGTTATTAGCGTCCTGGGAGGGATTCGAACCCCCGACCGATGGCTTAGAAGGCCATTGCTCTATCCAGCTGAGCTACCAGGACATTTTTTTAACACAAGAATTATTATAGCTAAATAATCAGTAATTAGCAATAGCTATGTTATAAAAAATGTTTATATTTTTCACTATAGTAGTGTTATTAAACAGAAAATCAACTTAATGATCGTTAAGTTTAAGGTTCAAGGACTATTAAATTGAATGCAATTCAGTTTAGTGTGCCTAACTGTTCAATTTTGTAAGCGATTTTACAGTTTTGAGTTCTAATTGTCTAATTAAGAACAAATCTCCAAATAATTGCGTACAAGTTATATAGTATAGATAACAAAACGATAGATAAACAACACGACATCAATGACAACAGTTTTTGAAAGTAACTTTTGAACAATAAATATTAAGGAGTGTTTATCGTGGAAGGTTTATTCAAAGCAATTAAAGATACTGTTGAAGCTGGCGTTAATAACGACGGCGCAAAATTAGGCACAAGCATCGTAGGTATTGTAGAAAACGGTGTAGGTGTGTTAAGTAAATTATTCGGATTTTAATTATAAAAATATCTAAATAAAGGGAGTTTTGAATTATGACAAAATTAGCAGAAGCAATCGCAAACACAGTACAAGCGGCACAAGGACATGACGGCGCAAAATTAGGCACAAGCATTGTAAG